>Ga0302319_10007098_pt1 | contig 22094 bp, 17 predicted proteins | sample Bog_T0_2_FD_203319 | JGI IMG/M metagenome (GOLD analysis project Ga0302319, IMG submission 203319) | Peat permafrost microbial communities from Stordalen Mire near Abisko, Sweden - Bog_T0_2 | ecosystem: Environmental > Terrestrial > Soil > Wetlands > Peat | place: Sweden: Abisko, Stordalen Mire... | reverse complement strand
ACGCGCCACCAGGCTCAAAGCCTCATCGCCATTGGCGGCGGCAACCGCGGTGTGGCCTTCGGTCGCCAGCGCAAGTTCCAGGAGGTCGCGCAGATCGGGGTCATCCTCGATCATCAGGATCGTCACGCGGCGCGCCGGCGCGCGATCAACCGGCTCCACAACGCCGTCTGCCGGTGCTTTTTCTTCCAACGGGCGCCGGGGCGATGCCGGCGGCATCATGGCCTCGATCGTGAACACCGATCCGAAACCGCTGCGCGAGTGCACGGTGATGCGGTGCCCGAGCAAGTCGGCCAGCCGCTTGACGATCGATAGCCCCAGGCCGAGCCCGCGGCTGCGTTCCCGCGCCGGGTTATCGACCTGATAATATTCCCCGAAAATGGAGTCCAGTTCGCCTGCCGCGATGCCGATGCCGGTATCGCAAACCTGCAGGCGCAACATGGTGCTGGTATGCCGGCATCCCATCAGGATCTTGCCATGCCTGGTATATTTGATCGCGTTCGACAGCAGGTTGCGCAACATCTGCTCAAGCAGCCGCGGGTCGGTCTGGATTCGATGATCGCAGGGCACCACGCGCAAGGTTAGCCCGCGGGCGCCAGCGACCACGGCGAATTCATCGCGTAGCCGCAGCATCAGCGGTCCCACCGGCACATCCACGATCGTGGCCTGTACCGTGCCCGTATCGATCTGATTGATGTCGAGCAAGGTGTTCAACATCGTCGTCATGGCGCTCAAGGTCGGGTCCAGCAGGCCGACAAGCCGTTTGGCGGCAGCGCTCTCCACGGTCTTGGCAAGCATGCCCTGCAGCAATGTCAGGGCCTGCAAAGGCTGCCGCAAATCGTGGCTCGCCGCGGCCAGGAAACGGGATTTCGCGATGTTGGCGTTCTCCGCTTCGCGTTTCGCGGCATCGACGGATTGGGCGATCAACCGGCGTTCGGTCACGTCGGCGAACGTGATCACAACGCCTTCGATACCATCATCCTGGGTCAGGTACGGCAGCACCCGCCGCATATACCAATGGGCATTCTGGCCAGGGACTTCGCGTTCCATCGGCAGGCGGCTCGACATCGCCCGGCGGGCATCGTCCAGCAGGTCCGGATCCACCGCCAGCGATTTGAGATCAGCCAGGGGGCGGCCGATATCCGTAGCGATGACGCTGAACAGCGATTTCGTCGCCGGCGTAAAGAAGCGGATGTTCAACTCGGTGTCGAGGAACAGCGTCGCGACATTCGTGCTGTACAACACGTTCTGCAGGTCGTTCGAGGTGGTCCGTTGGCGTTCCAGCGTTTCCTGCAGTTGCACGTTCAGCGCGGTCAGTTCCTCATTGAGCGACTGCAATTCTTCCTTCGAGGTGAGCAATTCCTCGTTGGTGGATTGATATTCCTCGTTGACCGAAGCCGCCTCCTCGTTGATGGCGGTCTGCTCCTCGCCGGAGAGTTCCAGGTTGTGAATGGCCGCGCGCAATTCGGCGCGCGTCGCCTCCAGTTCGCGTTCCAGGTCCGTCACGTTGCCGGTGTCGGGCGATGTCGCGTTGCTGGCGATTTGTTTGCTACCAACCGGTGAATCGACAAAGCAGATCAGCAACAGCTTCTCGCCGTCATGGGTCACCGGGTATATATCGATGCCGAATACAACGGCAGTGGGCTGGTGGACCATTCTGCCACTGGGTATGGAAACGCGAATATCGCCGTGCCAGGCTTCCTGCAATGCCGCGCGCAGCCTGGTGCGCAACCCGGGGCGCGCCATGGCCAGAACGTCGTGCGTGGGGTGGCCCGGCGCCACGCGCAGGTAACGATCCAGCGGGCCCAGTGAAAACAGCGCTTCGTGCTTGGCGTTGATCAGCACGGCGGCAGGTGCGTAATTGTCGATGACAAGCCGGCGGCACAAATCCGCCAGGGCGGTATGGCGCGATGGGCCCTGGCCGGCACCGGCGCGCATACTGACGCCCACGCCGTCGTTGTTATTAATGGCGAAGTCCAGGTCGGTGGGGCGGCCGCGCGCGACGTGGCGGAACAGCCGCGCGGCCTTTGATCCCAGCTCGAATCTGCCATTGCCATCGGGCAGCGCCTCGGCGCTGCCAAGCAGCAGAAATCCACCCTGGCGCAGCGAGAAATGGAACAGCGATATAACCTTGGCTTGTGCCTCGGGCAGCAGGTAGATCAGCAGATTGCGGCAGGAAATCAAGTCGATGCGTGAGAACGGCGGATCGGCAAGCAGGTCTTGCACGGTGAACACAATCGCCGACCGCAGCTCCTGCGAGACGCGGAAAAACCCTTCCTCCCGGTTGAAGAAACGCGCCAGCCGCGCGGCGGAAACATCCTGCTCGATGGTCAGCGGATAGAGCCCCTCGCGGCCGGTCGCCAAGGCATCCGCATCCACGTCGGTGGCGAATATCTGCAGCTTCACGTTCAACTGCGCCGCGGCAATTTCCTCGCGGCACAGCATCGCCAGCGAATAGGCTTCCTCGCCGGTGCTGCAGCCCGCGACCCATATTCGCAGGGTTTGATCGGGTTTATGAGCGCGCACCAGCTCGGGAATAAAATCTTTCGCCAGCGCCTCGAATACCGAGGAATCGCGGAAGAAGCCGGTTACGTTAATCAACAGGTCCTTCGCCAGCAGTTCCAGCTCCTGCCGGTCCCGCCGTAGCAGCGCCAGGTATTGGCCCATATCGTGATCTGGAATGGCGGCCATCCCTATGCGCCGGATAATGCGCCGTTCGAGCGTGCCGGGCTTATAAAGAGTAAAGTCATGCGTTGAAGCATCGCGCAGCAGGGCGATAATTTCCGCCAAATTGCCACGATCCGCTTTCTGGCGGGGCGCCGCGGACGGCGGCGCACCCGTGGCCACCCAATCCGCGATCGCCTGCGGCATGGCCTCGATTTGCAGCACCAGATCCACATCGCCGGTGCGGATCGCGCTGCTTGGCATTCCGTCGTATTCCGCCTCCCCCGGCGCTTCGGCGATCACCAGGCCGCCCGCTCCCTGAATGGCTTGCAGCCCCAGGCTGCCATCGGCGCCAGTGCCGGACAAAACCACGCACACGCTGCGTAAGCCGCGTGACGGCGCCAGCGATTGCAGCAGAAAATCGAATGGCAGGCGGGCGCCATGCGGTGCCGCTGGCTTCGATAGTTGCAGCAGGCCATCGCGGACCGCGAGGTAGGTGCCGGGTGGAATGATATACACATGGTCCGGCGCGATCGGCATAGCGGCTTCGGCCTGCACGACACGCATGGCCGTATGGGGCGCCAGCAATTCCACCAGTAGACTGTCATGCGACGGGTCCAGGTGCTGCACGATCACGAAAGCCATGTTGTTGTGCGGCGGCATGGCGCTGAGGAATTTCCGGCACGCATCCAGCCCGCCGGCCGAGGCGCCGACAGCTACGATCACGATTTCGTCACTCAAGGCCTTGCGAGGCGACGTCGCATTGCGGCGCGCGTTGCCGGCCGGCGTTACCGATTTCGTCAGGTTCCGCACTCCGACTTGCATTGTATGGGGAATTCCAAACGAAAAACGCCACACAGGCGATCACGCTGTACAACCATACCGCTATAACGCCCAAGTGTCACGTTAGATCGCTTTCGTACGAAGTTTAAATCGATACGCAGCAATGCCGCATTGGATTGGCTGGCTATGCCAGCAAACCACGTGCTGGGCGGCGTCGGCGAACAACCTGGCGGCGCCGCAGTCGCGCCCGGCCGCCGCCCTAGGTATTTTCCGATGCTGGCGCCGATCAATGACCAGGTTCTAGTATTCCTCTACGATAACAAAATCCTAAAATGCGGGAGCTTTCATGCCTTCATTCAGACCGGCGCGGATCAGCCCGACATACCGCGATACCGCAGCGCCGCGCATCCCGCGGCGGGAGGCAAATAAATTGCGACACTACAATATCCTCGTTGCTGAAGACGACCCGATGATCGGCCTGCTGCTTGTCGATCTGTTGACCGCCATGGGTCATAAAGTCTGCGCACTGCAAACCACGGAAGAAGGCGCCGTGGCAGCCGCGGCGGGATGTAATCCGGATTTGCTATTGATGGATGTGCATCTCAGCCACGGCAGCGGCCTGCAAGCCGTGGCCACCATACAACGCTCCAGGCGTATCCCTTATATGTACATGACCGGCGCGGTGGCGCAGGCGGGGCAGCCCGGCGACATCGTGCTCTATAAGCCCTTCGTCGAGGCAGACCTGATCGATGCGATCGATCGCGTTTCAGCTTCTGACCTGGCGAATTGAAAAAGGATTCGGGTTCTTTTTTGAAAAAAAGAACCAAGAAACTTTTGCATGGCTGTCGCGGAGTACTCCGCGACAGCTGTACAAAAATCGTCAGGCGATCAGGCTGGCGCCGTGGCGTCGCGGCGGCTTGAGAAATACCATGTGGCGCCGCCGGCGGCGATCACGACAAGCATGACCAGCATGAGCAGAATCGACGATTGCTGCAGCCACCCTATTGCCGGCACGGCCAGGAACAGCAGCACGCCCACGCCACAGGTGCGCCATACCTCAGCCTGCAACCCCGCCAGAAATGTGCCCAGCGCCAGCAGCGTTATCATCGACAGCGAGCTTGCATTGGCGTTCAGAACGCCTTGCGCACCGTTATCGTAAAGCACCACGATTGCCAGAACCAGCGCGCCCCAGCTCAGCACCTGAGTGATGACAAGCTTAACCAGGTCGCGCCGCTTATCGAAATGGCGCCATCCCGCCACGATGCAGATCACGCCAAAAACCGGCGTCAACACCAACCAATAGGTAACCGGCATGCGAAAGGTAATGCCGATCAGCGCCAGCGCGAGCATGGCGATATACGGCGAATCCTGAATCAACCAGCCGCGGAACGTCAGGCCCTGTGAGGGAATATTGGCTCGATTTTGTAGGCTATCGATATCCGCGGCCTTTGCAGCATCGACAAAACTGTCCATCGAAGGGCTCCGTGGTGGATGGAAGCGAAACGCGGTCCAGCAGCATCCATGAAGGCGAATGGGCCGCCGCTTACGGATGTGTCGCAGGCTTCCATGCGGCCCGATAGGCTCGGAAACTACCCACGGTGGTAGGCGGCTGCGTTGGCCAGCGATCGGCGCCGCAGAACTCGCCCTAAGCGAGTCGCCTCGCTGTGCTTTGTGGAACAACTGGCAGGCGCATGCTCAAATCGCCGAAGTCTTGGCTTCTTTTTTCAAACAACAGCGCTTCCTTCATCGCTTGATGATAGCTCGTTACCGGGGCGCCACTACTTGAGCTGGCTATCCTTATTACCCCGCCGATTATATCCCGCATGCACCGGGCTTTCATCGAGCGCCGACTGGCACGCGACGCAGGTGCGCACGCCCGGCACCGCGCGACGGCGCCCTTCCGGAATTTCCTCGCCGCATTCCAGGCAATGGGTTTCGCTTTCGCCGGCAGGCAGCCTGGCGCGGGCAAGCATCACCGCATCCCTGACGGTGTCGTCGATCTGATCCTGAACAGCCCCGTCCGGGGCCCACCCGTTCGCCATCGCCCAATCCGGTGTTCCGCTCTACCGAGCAAGCAGATGGTGAGTCGCCATCGCGCCGCAAGCCGGCAACAACCGCGCCAGGGTTTTTGCGGCTTTCCTCGAAAAGAAGCCTTACTTCCCAATATGTTACATAGTCCGTCGCGCGCAAGCCTCACAGCATCGGCGGCCGAAGTGGAATTGCTCGCGGCGTGGCGTGGCCTTGTCCGCCGCCAGTGCCGAGGTGCGGACATAAAACCCATGCGAATCAGGCGCCTAGGGCGCTTGGGCACAAGGCACTGATATGACTTGTTTATATAAAACACAAAACTCGGCCGCTTAATACATAACCACCACCATCTGCAGGTGATTTATCGGTTGTAAACCACGTTTCTGGATGGCATAATCTGCCCGCTGACGGGATGGAACGGCGTTCGAGGCGTACTTTGCTACGTGTCGACGATGGAGAGGGTAGGCCAGAGCATGCAGCAGTATGTGGCGCGCCGGATCGCCAATCAGCCGCAGGACCCCGTTCCGCCCGACGAACACGCGCACGCTGAACACGCGGCTTTTTTGGAAGACCGCCGCATGGCACTGGCCACGGCGGCCGTGTTGTGCACGTGCGTGCTCGTGGGCAGTTATTTTCTGGTGCAAGGCGTGCGCCGCTATGCGCTGGCGGCGGATTGCGCAGTTCCAACCCAGGTATCCTGCGAAAATCTGGCGTTGAGGTAGCTGGAAGGAACTCGTTCTTTTTTAAAAAAAAGAACCAAAAAACTTTTGCACGGCTGTCGCCGACTACCAAGCGACAGCCGCGTAAAAGTTTTTGCTTCTTTTTTCAAAAAGAAGCGCTTGCTTTCTTGCTACGCTAGTAAAACAAAATAGCGCCCGCCGACACCGAGTTGGCGCTGGACGAAGGATCGCCATGGCTATGGCTGTCCGTATGGGTATATTCGCCCACCAAAGTCAGCCAGTTCGTCAGGCTGTAATACGCCCCGCCGGTTTCGCTCTCATTCCGCCGCACCAGGTCCGGGTTATATTCATCCGGCGCCAGATACAGCGAGCTTTCGCCGTAGCTCGCGATCAGCTTCAGTTTCGCGGTTGCCTTCACGAAAGCCTGCACGTAGCCGCCTTCCGAATTCCGCAGTTGCCCGGCCACCGAAATACCGTCGGAAAGCAGGCCGGTGCTGCCCAGCCCGTCGCCGCGATAGTAGTAGCCGAGCAGCCCCACCGGGCCCACGGTGACGGTAGCGCCCACTTCGCCGGCAATCGCTGTTTTGCTGCCGTGCGGAATGGGCACCACCACGGGCGTCGAGGGCATCAGGATATTGTCTTCCTGCTGCTCCACAAAGCCGGTCCAGAGATGCGTGGCCCAATTCTCCGCCTTGTAATCGTAGGTCAGGCGGCCCTGGAACATCGGCGCGCTATGTTGGTCCGATTCGCCGGAGAGGCTGCCGGCGAAATTCAATGTGCTCAACGGCTGGAACACACCCAGACTGCCCTGGAAGCCGGCCCAGATCGGGCTGATATAGGTGATCTGCGGCATGAAATCCGCATAGACATAACCATAACCGATACGCCCCAGCGACGTATTGCCCGGGTCAGCGTTGCTGCCCGTGGCGCCCACGCCCAGCAGCGTCTGGTCGTTCAGGATCGCATCCTGGCCGAACAGGCCAATATCGCGGCCCAGCTTGATGGTGCCGAAGGTTGCTGTGCCGGCCGTGATATATGTTTTGCGGAAGTCGATGCCGGCGGTGCCCAGCGCCGTGGGGCTGCCGCCGCTATTGGCGCCCAGCGACCCGCCAGTGGAACTGTTGATGCCTGGATAAGCGCCGAACACGGCGGCCAGGTCGATGCCATCCTGTGTCGTGCTGGCCGAAACGATAATCGCGCCCGGCAGCAAACCGTTGCGCACGGAGGATGAATCAAATCCGCTCGCGTCGGTCAGCCCGCCGGCCACCGATGTGCCAGGCCCCGCCTTGTCCGCGCTGGAATAGGTATAGAATGCATTGACGATGCCGGAGATATTCAAATCCACATCGCCCACCTTGATCGTCAGGCCGGCGCCGGGCTTGTACGGCATCGCCTTGACGATGTCCGGCTCCGTCATCATCGCTTCGGTTTTTTGCATGTCCTGCTGCGTCTGGATCATCACCTGTCGCGCGGCCGCGGCGCTGGCCGCGGCTTCCACCGCCGCCTGCCGCGCCGCCGCGGCGTTCGAATCGGCATCGGACGCGCTCATCGACGTATCGGCGTGCCGCGCCGTGCGCGTGTGATGCAAATGCTTGGCAAGCAAGGTGCTGTATTCGCTCTGGGTCAGGCTGCCCTTCGCCTTCAGGATTTCCAGCAGGTCGGTATAGTCATCGGCATACGCACGGCTCGCGCCGACGACAATCAGCGATGACGCCGCCAGCAGCAGAATTCGAGTGCCGTTCATTTGTTTCCCCCATGGCCGCGTCTGGGCGCGGCTGGCCTGTGGTCGTTTTTGCGCTGGCAACGGACTGCGCTTATTGCGCCAGCGTGCCCTGTATGAGGCACAGCAACGATAAGGTGATGATCAGAATTAATCGACCAGTTTCAGCGCCTAACGGCCTCTACCTTAGTAGAGCCCCGATTTATGCTGCACCGCACTTTATATAGTGGGGCCTACGACTAAAGTATTAGGCCAGGAGAGCAAACTCTGAAAGCGGCTTAAGAAAGCGCTTCTTTTTAAAAAAAGACGCAAAAACTTTTGCGAATTGCGCCGCTATAACGCGGAAACGCGAGAGGCCACGGCGTTTTTGACAAAAAATAAACGGCCGTCCTGGTATTTCTCTCAGAACCTGCCATGGCGAGTCATATACGGCGTGTTTGCGAGCACCGGAGCGCAGTAAACGCGCCGTAGATGGCGGCCAGGGAAGGCTCCTATTGGGGCAACGCCTCAGGCACCAACTGCCGCTGGAACAACACGATCGCCTGCGCCCGGCTGTTCACGCCCAGCTTGCGCAATATCGCCGTCATGTGCGCCTTCACCGTCGTCTCGCTGATCGAAAGTTCCCAGGCAATTTGTTTGTTCGATTTGCCCAGGGCCACCAGGTCCAGCACCGCGATCTGCCGGCCGGTCAGCGGCCCGCTATCTTGGTCATCGGACACATGGCGGCGCGCAACCGGCGGCAGCGGCGCCGGCACCGGGCCAGGGCCCAGGCACGAAGGCGCGTAAACCCCACCGTCGAAAACAGTCTGCAGCGCCACCGCGATCTCGTCCTTGGAAGCCGATTTCGGCACGAAGCCGGCCGCGCCGCAGGTCAGGCATTGGCTCACCGTCTGCGGGTCGGACAGGCTCGACAGCACGATGATCGGCGTGGCCGGCAGCTTGCTGCGTAGCGTCACAAGCTGCGAAAGCCCTTGCGCGCCCGGCATGTACAAATCCAGCAGCACCAGGTCCAGCTCGTCCTCGGCATCGGCGATACGCATCACCTCGCCAACCGAAGCCGCCTCCAGACAGGAGAATTCCCAACCCGCCTCGGCAAATACCTGCGCCACCACGCCGCGAATGGCATCGCGAAACAGCGGATGATCGTCGGCGATCAAAACGCGCGCCATATACGTTAAGCCTCCCTCGGGCACATGCGTACCGCACCCGCCCGTATGCCACAGAACGCGCGCATAGCAAGGCAGGCAATACGACTTTGGGTGTAAAGCGGGACGCCTTCTGGCAAACCTTGCACCCCGGGCCCAGTCACGCCCGCGCCGCCAAAAACCCCGCTGTTTGCCGCTGTTTAGCGACGGGCCCCTACGTGTTAAAGGTTCGAAACGTGTCGCAGCTTCGCCTTTGGTCTAACAACGGTCACGGCAGATCGGCGACTTTTGCGTGTCTCCTACTACCTATTGGTTGGTTTGCAGCGCGTCCGCCAACGCATAGCTTGGCGCCGTTAATCAAGGCCACGAAGTCAAGGCCGCCACGGAAGGGAACCGATATGTCTGCACGGTCTGCATTATTGGCGGGCGCCGCCATTCTGGCCAGTATAGGCTTGGCCGCCGGCCCGGCCCGCGCCGCGCACCTGCCGGATACCGGCTGGACGATGTATGGCCACGATTTCAGCAACACGCGTTATTCGCCGCTGAACCAGATCAACGTGAAAAACGTTGCGCATCTGAAGCTGGCCTACTCGCTGCAGTTCGGCTCGTTGCGCAGCAACGAATCCACGCCGATCGTGATCGGCGACACGATGTATGTTTCCACCTCGTGGGGGCCCAAAACGGTATTCGCGCTCGATGCCGCCACCGGTGCGCGCAAATGGGTTTACGAGCCCGATATCCCCGACGATGTGCTGCAATACGCCTGCTGCGACGTGAACAGCCGCGGCGTCACTTTCGCCGACGGCAAGATTTTCGTCGGCCGGCTCGATGGCAACCTCACGGCACTGGACGCCAAGACCGGCGCCGAGCTCTGGACCACGAAGGTTGTCGATTACAAGCAGGGCTCGGTAATTACCTCGCCGCCGCTGGTGGTGCACGGCAAGGTCATCACCGGTTTCGGCGGCGGCGAATACGGTGCCCGCGGCAGCTTGCAAGCCTACGATGAAAACACCGGCAAGCAAGTCTGGAAAACCTGGACCGTCCCCGGCCCCGGCGAGCCCGGCAACGACACCTGGAAGGGCGATAGCTGGAAGCATGGCGGCGCCGCGGGCTGGCTGGTGGGCAGCTACGATGAAAAAACCAACAGCGTTTTCTGGGGCTTTTCCAATCCCAGCCCGTGGAATTCATCCGTCCGCAGCACCGGCAACGGCGATTACGGCAAGCTGAGCAACCTGTACTCCGCCAGCACGGTAGCCTTCGATGCCGATACCGGCGCCATCAAATGGCATTTCCAGGCCACCCCGGAAGACGCCTGGGATTATGACGGCGTCAACGAACTCCTGCTCGCCGACCTGAAAATCAATGGCCAGACCGTGCCGGCCATGATGAAAGCGGACCGTAACGGTTTCTTCTTCATCCTGAACCGCGAAACCGGCAAGTTGCTCTCGGCCGAGAAATACGTGCCCACCACCTGGGCATCGAAATACGACGTCGCGAACGCCAAGCCCGTCGAAGTCGCCGACAAGCGCCCCGGCCCGGGCCACCCCGCCAAGGGCGTCTGCCCCAACCTGATCGGCGGCAAGAACTGGCAGCCGATGAGCTACAACCCAACCACCGGCCTGGTTTATATTCCGTCGAACAACCTCTGCATGGATTGGTCGGTCAGCGACGTTACGTATAAGCGCGGCGTGTTCTATCTCGGCGGTGAATTCCCGCCCCAGGCAGGCCCCGGCGGCTACATGGGTGAAATCGAAGCCTGGAACCCGATCACCCAGACAAAAGTCTGGGGCGTGAAGGAGGATCTGCCGTTCAATGGCGGCACGCTTACCACCGGTGGCGGACTGACATTCTATGGCAACATGCACGGTGATTTCCGTGCGCTGGATGCCAAGACCGGCAAGATCCTGTGGGATACCAACCTGGGTTCGGGCATCGGGCCGGGCGCCTCCACCTTCTCGGTCGGTGGCAAGCAGTACATTGCCATCGTGGTTGGCCGCACTGCCTCCATCCCGTCGTTTCTCGGCGATGTGGGCAAGCAGTTGATCGCCGCGACACCGGAAGGCGGCGCCTTGTTCGTGTTTTCGGAATAACAAAATCGACTAGCCGGGAGGACAGATGATGGCCGCAAGGCACCCATCAAAAACAGTCAGCAAGCACCAACACGCAGGCAAATATTTGCTCCCGCATCTGCGTTGCGCCTTGTTGCTGCCTCTCGGCCTTTTATCTCTTGCGCAGGCCCCGGCGCGCGCGGCGGAAGCGGCGCCGCCGCTGCGCCTGTGCGCCGACCCCACCAACCCGCCATTCTCCAGCAACAACCCGGCCAATCCGGGTATTTACCTGGAGGTCGGCGCCGCCATCGCGAAGGCGTTGAACCGGCCGGCCGAGCCGGTGTGGGAAATGACCTATTACGGCAAGCACGCCACGCGTGAAACGCTGCTGGCCGGCAAGTGCGACATGTTCGTGGGTCTGCCCGCGAATGTTGATTTCATGGGGCCCAGCCTGGTGCGCTCGCGCCCTATCCTCAGCGTGGGCTTCGCGCTGGTGACGCCGAAAACCCAGCCCGCGCCCACGCTGGCATCGCTGCAGGGCAAGCGCGTGGCCGTGCAACTCGCCACGCCGCCGCAAAGCCTGCTGGCCAGTCAGGACAAGATCGAAAGCGGCACCTACCTCGATCCGGAAACCGCGGTGCAGGCGCTGGCCGATGGCAAGGTTGACGCGGCCTTTGTCTGGGGCCCGTCCGCCGGCTATCTGAACCACGCGAAATATCACGACGCCTACGCGGTAACGCCGGTCGCAGGTGAGGGGATGCAATACCAGGTCGCCATCGGCTTCGCGCGCAAGCAAACCGATTTGCGCGACCAGGTAAATCAGTTGCTGCCCGGCCTGGCGCCGACGATCGCGGCACTCGCGGCGAAATATGGCTTCCCATCCGCGCCGCCCATAACCCTGGCCGACGCGGGTTCGCAGGCGCAGCCGGCGGCTTTCGAAACTGTCCGAGCCGCTCTGCCGATCGTCAAAATCGCCGACGCGGTACCCGCGCCCGCGACATCGGACGACCAGCAAAGCGCCGCGGATTTCGTGGCGCCAAATCGTACGCCAGTGGATGCCAGCTTCAAACCCGCCACCGGCCCCACCGCCGTGGCCGATGGCCGCACGATCTTCAATGGCACGTGCAACCACTGCCACGGGCCCGATGCGATCCAGGCCGTGCGCAAGATCAATTTGCGCCTGCTGCATCACCGCTATGGTGGCGCCATGGACCAGGTGTTTCACTTCACCGTGACGCACGGGCGTGAAAGCAAAGGCATGCCCAACTGGTCCGGCGTGTTCAACGACGAGGATTTCGCCAAGATACTCGCCTTTCTGCACAGCGTGCAGGAAGACAACACCGCGAAGAACTAACCCCAAGAACTAACAGCGGACGCGCCACGAATAGGCGACCGCCCAAGGAGGCATCAATGGTCGAGAAAACTCTCAAGGAAGTCGCATCGCAAATCGCCCTGCGGTCGCACTACGACAATTTCATCGGCGGCAAATGGGTCCCGGCCGTGCGCGGCCAAACCTTCGAAAACCTGTCGCCGATCAACGGCCGCGTGGTCAGCACCCATGCCCGGTCCACCGCCGAGGATATCGAGCTCGCCCTCGATGCCGCCCATGCGGCGCGCGAAGCGTGGGGCCAAACAAGTGGCACGCAGCGTGCGCTGGTCCTGAACCGCATCGCCGACCGCATCGAGGAAAAACTTTCGCTGCTGGCCACGGTGGAAACCATCGATAACGGCAAGCCGATTCGCGAAACCATGGCCGCCGACCTGCCGCTGGCGGTGGATCATTTCCGCTATTTCGCCGGCTGCATCCGTGCCCAGGAAGGCGGCATTAGCGAAATCGACCACGACACGGTCGCCTACCATTTCCACGAACCGCTCGGCGTGGTCGGCCAGATCATCCCGTGGAATTTCCCGCTGCTGATGGCGATCTGGAAACTCGCGCCCGCTTTGGCCGCCGGCAATTGCATCGTGCTGAAACCGGCCGAGCAAACCCCGCTGGCCATCATGGTGCTGGTCGAGTCGATCGCCGACCTGCTACCGCCGGGCGTGCTTAACGTCGTCACCGGCTTCGGCGTTGAAGCCGGCAAGCCGCTCGCCCAGAACAAGCGAATCGCCAAAATCGCCTTCACCGGTGAAACCACCACTGGCCGCCTGATTATGCAATACGCGTCGGAAAATATCATTCCGGTCACGCTGGAACTCGGCGGCAAATCGCCGAACATCTTCTTCGCCGACGTGATGGAAGAAGACGACGATTTCTTCGACAAGGCGCTCGAAGGCTTCGCCATGTTCGCGCTGAACCAGGGCGAAGTCTGCACCTGCCCCAGCCGCGCGCTGATCCATGAAAGCATCTACGACCGCTTCATGGAACGCGCTATCGCCCGCGTAAAGGCCATCAAGCAGGGCAACCCGCTCGATGCCAGCACGATGATCGGCGCGCAGGCCAGCAACGATCAGCTCGAGAAAATCCTCTCCTACATCGATATCGGCAAGGGCGAGGGCGCCAAAGTGCTCACCGGCGGCGGCCGCGCCACGCTGGAAGGCGACCTGGCCGGCGGTTATTACGTCACGCCGACGGTCCTCGAAGGCCACAACAAAATGCGCGTGTTCCAGGAGGAAATCTTCGGACCCGTGCTGGCCGTCACCACCTTCAAGGACGACGCTGACGCGCTGGCGATCGCCAACGACACGCTCTACGGCCTCGGCGCCGGCGTATGGACGCGCAACGGCACGCGCGCCTACCGCTTCGGCCGCAGCATCCAGGCCGGCCGCGTCTGGACCAATTGCTACCACCTCTACCCGGCCCACTCAGCCTTCGGCGGCTACAAACAATCCGGCATCGGCCGCGAAAACCACAAAATGATGCTGGATCACTACCAGCAAACCAAAAACATGCTGGTCAGCTACAGCCCTAAGGCGTTGGGGTTCTTCTGAAGAACGAAGGCCAGGGGCTCTGCCCCTGGACCCCGCTAGGGCCGTGAGGCCCCAGACCCCTTCAGTTAGTCGGTGTTTAGGGAGGGGGCGTTACAGCCGACACGTGGCAACCCGCGTATTGCCCCCGCCCTAAACACCGACCAAGGAGTGGGGGTTTGGGGCCTCGAGGCCCCAACGGGGGTCCAGGGGGCAGAGCCCCCTGGCCTTGCTTCCTCCAGGAGGTCCCATGCCTGAGCGCGTACATGTCACGCCGGCGGCTGCTGCTTTGATTGGCAAATTGCGCGCTGTGCATGGCGATCTGCTGTTCCATCAATCCGGCGGCTGCTGCGATGGCAGTTCGCCCATGTGCTACCCGCTGGGCGAATTCCGTGTTGGCGCGCAGGACATTCTGCTCGGCCGGATCGAGGGCTGTCCCTTCTACATCGGCGCGGCGCAGTTCGAATACTGGAAGCACACTGAGCTGACGATCGACGTGGTGCCAGGCCGCGGCGGCGGTTTTTCCCTGGAATCGCCGGAGGGCCTGCGTTTTCTGACCCGTAGCCGCGTCTTCACCGATGAAGAATGGGCCGAACTGGAAGCCGCGCCCGCCCTGCCCACCGGCGCGGACGCCTAAAACCCCCAATCTGCCCGCAAAATCCCCGCGCCCATTGTAGAAACCCCGCAAAACCGTCAAACTCTGACGATTGAGCCTGGCAAACCCGGGCCACGCGCGCCGCAGAGCGCGACTGGGAGGTTTTCGTGCCGGGGAAGTCCATCATCAAACGCGGTTATTCGCTCTCGGCCAACCCGGCCGAGGCGGTGCGTGAGCTGCATGCGGCGATCCATCAGCCGCAGACCGCGCTGGCGGTTTTCTTCTGCTCCAGCGCCTACGATTTGGAGGAACTGGCGGCCGAGCTGCAAAAACGTTTCGCTGGCGTGGCGCTTATCGGCTGCACCACGGCCGGTGAAATTACGCCCATGGGGTTTCGCGAAGGGTCGATCACCGGGTTTTCGATCGGCGGCCCGGGCGCCCGCGCCGCCACGGCGCGCATCGATTGCATTGGCGATTGCCCGATCAGCGCCGGCTTCCTGGCCGCCGAGGAATTGATGGCGCGTTTCGCCCAGGGCGGCGGCGTGCCGGTCAGCAGCACCAACACGTTCGGCCTGTTGCTGATCGATGGCATGTCCGCCCGCGAGGAGGTGGTGCTCAGCACCATCCATTGGGGCCTCGGCGCTATCCCCGTGCTGGGCGGCTCGGCCGGCGACGACATGCATCTCAGCAACACGTTCGTGTATCATAACGGTGCGTTCCGCGACAACACCGCGCTGCTCACGCTGGTGCAGCTCGATGTGCCGTTCCGCGCGTTCAACACGCAGCATTACCAGGGCACCACGGAAAAACTGGTGGTGACGAAGGCCGATCCCGAACGGCGCCTGGTGCTTGAACTGAACGCCGCACCAGCCGCCCGCGAACTGGCGCGCGTGGTGGGCGTGCCGCTGCGCGACCTGGCAGCCGATGCGATGGCAGAACATTCACTCATGGTGAAGATCGGCGGCGAATTCTATGTCCGTTCGATTCAGAAAGTGAGCGCGGACGGCAGCCTGACATTCTATTCCGCTATCGAACAGGGCGTGGTGCTGACCCTGGCCACGCCGGGCGATCTGCTGCAGAATTTGCGCGGCCTGTTCGCGCGGCTGCAGGATGAAATCGGCACGCCGCAACTGGTGATCGGCTTCGATTGCGTGCTGCGGCTGAAGGAAATGGAACGCCGCCAGTCGCTGCACATCGCCGGGGGCATCATGGCGGCCAATAACGTTGTCGGTTTCGCTACCTATGGCGAGCAGTACCAGGCCATGCACCTGAATCACACCTTCACCGGCGTTGCGATCGGGCCAGCCTTGCCGCAATGACGGATTCCCTGCGCCTGGCCGAATTGGAAGATGAGGTACGGCGCCTGCGCGAAATCAACGAAGTGCTGATCCAGCGCGTGGAACGCGAAATGGACCCGGCCGCAAGCAGCGCGTTCTCGCTGTTCTACAATACCGTCACGGTCGATAGCAGCGTTTCTCAACGCACCGCCACGCTCACCAACCTGGCGCGCCATTTGGTGCAGGAAGTTGCCGAGCGCAAGGAAGCCGAAAGCGCGCTGTTGCAAGCCAAGGCGGCGGCCGAGCTGGCCAATGAAAGCAAAACCAATTTTCTGGCGGCCGTCAGCCACGATTTGCGCCAGCCTTTGCACGCCGCACGGCTTTATCTCGGCGAAGTAGCGCAAAACGCCGGCCCCAGCCGCGAAGCCACGCTGATTACCCGCGCCGAAGCGGCGCTGGACGCTATGGACGACATGCTCGAATCGCTGCTCGACATGGCACGGCTCGATTCAGGATCATGGCGCATGGAGCCTGAGGTTTTCGCGCTGGAGCCGCTCCTGGCGCGGCTGATCGAGGAAAGCCGGGCGGCCGCGCGCGAAGCCGGGCTGGGGCTCCGCCATGTGCCAAGTTTCGCCGCGGTGGAAACCGATCGCCGCCTGCTGGATCGCATTCTGCGCAACCTGATCGGCAACGCCATACGCTACACGGATCACGGCGGCGTGCTGATTGGCTGCCGCCGCCGCGGCGACAATGTCCGTATCGATATCGTCGATAGCGGCATCGGCATTCCGCGTGCGAACTGGCAGGTCATATTTCAGGATTTCCACCAACTGGGCGCTCCGTCGCGGCATAGCGGCAAGGGGCTGGGGCTCGGCCTGGCGGTGGTGGACCGCGCGGCGCGGCTGATTGGCGCCACGATCGATGTCGACTCCGTGCCAGGCCGCGGCAGCCGCTTTTCCATTACACTGCCACGGCTGGCGCAGCCGGCAACCGCGCCGGCGCCGCTCGATCAACCGCAATCGGCCGTAAATTCCGCCAATGGCGCAGTGCTGGTGATCGAAGATGATCCCGCGGTGCGCGCCGCGATGATCAGCCTGCTCGGCAGTTGGCAATGCCATGTCGTAGCGGTGGATTCCACCCGCGCAGCGATGGATCACGCCCGCCTACCCGGCATGCGGCCGCGCGTTATCGTTGCCGATTATTATCTGGCCGGCGCAGACCGCGGCACGCAGGCAGTGGCGGCCGTGCGCGCGCAATGTGGCGGCTTCATTCCGGCGCTGCTGATGTCCAGCGATCGCGCCCCACACATGCGCCAGATCGCGCGCGATGCCGGCCTGCTGCTGCTGCCGAAACCCGTTGCGCCATCAAAACTGCGCGCCGCGCTCACCCACCTGTTCGCCCAGGCGGCAAAGCCGGAACATGCCCCCTGATACCTTGGTCGCGGTGCCGGATTGCGGCAGATCAAGGCAAATTGTTTCGCCGAACCGTCTCCTCCGGCCCATGTTTTCGTGGAGCAGTAAAATGCGTTTCGTTGGGCGTTTCGTTGGTTTCTGGCTGGCCGCCGCGGTCGTGACCGCGCCGCTTTTGGCCCATGCCGCCGATGTCGCGGCCGGCAAGGCCATCTTCGGCCACACCTGCCATAATTGCCACTCCCTCGATGTCGGCATGAATAAAGTCGGCCCCAGCCTGTTTCACATCATCGGCCGGCCATCAGGCAGCGTCGAAGGCTATATGTATTCAGACGCCATGAAAAACCTGCACGCGGATTGGACACCGGCCGCACTGAACGTATACCTCGAAAACCCGCGCGGCAATGTCCACGGCGTCAAAATGAACTTCAAAGGCCTGCCAGACCCCACAGACCGCGCCAACGTCATCGCATTTCTGCAGAGCCAGGAATAGAGAAGGCAAGGCCAGGGGCTCGCCCCTGGACCCAACCTGGGGCCTCACGGCCCCAACTGGGGCCCAGGGGGCAGAGCCCCCTGGCCTTTGCTTCCCTACTTCTTGGCCTCAGCACAAGCGTACGAATTGATCTCCGCGCCCAGCGCGATTTCGATAACTTTTGGCGTTTTCCAGCTCATCGGCGGCATCTCCCTACAGTGTTTCCTGCCCTGTATCCGGGCCGGCCAGCGTTCACCGCGCTCGGGGTGCGGTCAATCATACCTTGGTGCCGGGAGCCCATGACGGCGCCCGCTCCTGCGCCAGCATATAGTCCCGGAACGCCCGCGCGTCGGACAGCGCGTTATGCGGCGTGGCGCTCAGCCCCTCGGAATCGAACAGCGGCAGATCCAGTAGCTCCATTGTGATCTGCTCCGACGGCATCCGCCAGCCGGGGCCGGTGATCATCAGCAACGCCAGTTGCGCGATATCCTCCGGCCAATCGGACATCACGATCGGGTGCGATTCTTCCTGCAGGTAGGCGGCCAGGCGCTGCACCACCTCCGCGCGCGGCCGCTTTTCACGTCCCAGTACCGGCATCACATGCGCCGCCACCCACGGCACGGGGTCGGCGCAGCCCAGAACCTCGTAGAATTCCGCCGCGTCCCGATCCTCCGGCACCAGGGCCAGGGAAATCACCTCGCCGCCAAATCCGTTGAATTCCACGTCTAGAAAATATCGCACCCTGCCCCCCGGCCGTTGAACGTCGACAGCGTGCCCGCACAGGAACAGAACGGGCACGCACGCATCAGGCAAGCATGACCCAAGGCACGCAAAACCCCAAACGCGCTGTAATGAAGGCGTGATGCAACCAACCAGAATATCTGTCCGTTTGACGCGCTCGTATCCCGGGTGCGGCGCGGTGCCGCGGATCGGCCACCTCACGGGCGCCCATGTCCGGGTGCGGCAACCGCCAACCATTGCTGGCGTTGATGGATGGGTACTGGGGGAGTTCAATGCCAAACGAACGTGTTCTTGTCGTCGAAGATGAATGGCTTATTCGTGAGCTGATGGTGGAAGCGCTGACTGACGCCGGCTTCCACGTGGACGACGCCGAGGATGCGCACGCCGCGAGTTCCTTGCTGCAGGCTGACGGCTACCAACTGATCGTCACCGATTTGCATTTGCCGCGCGGCATGAATGGCTGGCAGCTGGCCGAGCGTGTGCATCGGCAAGAGCCACGCACCCCGATCGTTCTGGTAACCGGCCGCCCCGATATCCTGGACCAGCTTCCCAAGCCCAGCGTGTACATGAAGGCCCTGCCAAAACCCTTCACGCTACAAGCGTTGGTTGACCTGGTGCGCGCCATGCTGGCAAGCGACTGAACGGGAAAAGTTTTTTGGTTCTTTTTTTCAAAAAAGAACCGCTTTTTTCTAATCAGTGCGATCCCGAGCAATCTGCCGCGCCCGCACCTCAGCATCGCTAAGCCGCGCATCGTAAACCGATCGCGGCTCGATCGTGCGCGCAACGAGCGTGGCGGCCGCCACCGCCAACAACATCGGAACGATAGCGTTACGGGAATGCCCGCTCAATTCCATCATCAGCACCACTGAGGAAATCGGCCCTTGCGTGGTGGCCGCCAGCATGGCGCCGGCGCCCAGCCAGGCGCACAGCCCGGGCGGCACGCCGGGCCACATCACGCCGAAGGCCTGCCCCAGTGCCGCGCCCAGCAGCGCGCCGATGGCTAGGGACGGGGTGAACAGGCCGCCCGGCGCGCCGCTGCCCATGCACATCAGCGTGGCCAGTGGCCGCAGCACCAGCAGCATGCCCACCAGCGCCGGCGCGATCCGGCCATCGAACGCCAATGCGGCGACATCGCGGCCATTGCCAAGAAGTTGCGGAAAAGGAACGGATACCAGCCCCAGCACGCCCAGCGCCAGCACCGGCACCAGCACGCGCCGCCAGCCATCGGGCTTGTGACGGTCCGCCCAGGCCACGGCGCGCACGTACACAACCGAAACGAGCCCGATCAGCGGCCCGGCCAGCGCGGCCCAACAGGCAACCGCAACCGATCCATGATAAACCGGGATAATATAGGTCGGCGCATCGGGCAGGAGCGCCCAGGAAACGCCCGTGGCGGTCAGCGACGTCACCAGCGCCGGCAGCACGAAACGCAATGCCAGCGCGCCGCGCAGCACTTCCAGCGCGAACAGCGCGCCGCCCAACGGCACGCCATAAGCCGCGGCCATGCCGGCGCCCGCGCCGCACGCCACCAGCAAGCGGCGCTGCTCATCGGAAAACCGCGCGCGGTCGGCCATGCTGTTGGCAATCACGGCGCCGGCCTGCTTGGGTGCGCCTTCGCGCCCCAGCGCGGCACCCATGGCCACGATAACCACCGAGAGCACGGCGGTGGCCAAAGTGCGCCATTTCGGCACGCGTCCGGCATGAAACCAGATGGCGGCGGTGATATCGATGCTGTTGGCGCTGGTAATACGCGTCAGGACCAGTTGCGTGGCGCCCACCAGCGCGCCGGCGCCAAGCAGGATGGAAAGGTGGCGCGCGGGCGCCGCCACGCTTGCCGCCTGCAGCAGATCCAGCCCGTTGCCGCCCCATAGCGTGTGCTGCACCAGCGCCAGCAGCAGGGTCAGCGCCGCGGCGGCCAGTCCGGTTCCCAGCCCGGTCAACACCACGGCCAGCCAGAACCCGGCGGCGCTGCGCTGCGCCAGGATTGGCGCGATCAACCGGCGCGCGCTTGAAAAACTGCCGGAAGGTGGCGGTTTACGGTCCACATACGCCGCACGATGCGGCCCGGCGCCGCGCCCGGCAAGCCCGCCTTCTGGGCGGGCGATCAAGCTCTAATCGTGCAGCGTTTGCAGATATGCGATCATATCGTCGCGCTGCTTTTCCGTCTTCAGCCCGGGAAACGACATTTTCGTGCCATGGATCATCTTGCGCGCGCCGGCTTCCCAAACCTGCAGGTTGCTGACCTGCCAGGTGACCGGATGGCCGCTGGTATTACTGGCATCGGTGTTGCCGGTCTTGCCGTAATTCTGCAGGTCGGCCGAGTAATGAAAGCCCGGGTAGCTGCCGGGCTGGCGGCCGAACGCGCCGTATAGCGGCGGTCCGATCTTGATCGTGTCCTTCTTGTCCGAATGGCACAGCGAACAGATTTGCTGGAAGGTCTTGTGGCCGGCGTCAGGATCGCCCGCCAGGTTTTCGGCGGCGCCGGCCAGGCCTGGCCACGCCATAACGGCCACGGCCAGGCTTGCAAGCTGGCGAATACTCGGCATAGCGTCTCCTCCTCGGTTGAATTCGTGTTTTCCACACGCCCGGCACCGCACCTAAGCAGGATATAAAGCGCGTCAAGGCTAAAATATCGTTTGTGGGCTTGCCAATGGGCCGCGTTACTTTACCGCAGGCAAAGCCGCGGCGCCGGTCACGAAGCGATCGTACCACGCCAGATAACGCTGCATCCGGTCCACGATAAAGCTCGGCCGCTGCAATTCATGAAACGAGTCGGGATAGATCACCAGCTCGGCCGGCACCCCCCGGCTGCGCAAGCCCTGATACATCTGCTCGGAGTTCAGGCAAGGCACGTTAAAATCCTTCTCGCCGCACAGAAACAGCGTTGGTGTCAGGATCCTGTCGTTGTGCAGGAACGGGAAGCTCAGCCGCTCCCAGGTCGCCAGATTGGCCCATGGCGTGCCGAGTTCCGTTTCGTAATCCAGCGCATATTCGTCGGTGCCATACCCGGCCAGGATATTGCCGATGCCGGCGCCAGCGATGGCAGCGCGGAATCGCCGGTCCTGTGCGATGACATCGTCGGTCAGGATGCCGCCATAACTCCAGCCGCCGATACCCAGCCGGGCCGGATCCGCATTATGGTGCGCCACGGCATCGTCCACCGCCGCCAGCACGTCCTCGGCGTCCTTATGGCCCCAATCGGCATAGATCGCGCTGGAAAACTCCTGGCCACGCCCGATGCTGCCGCGCGGGTTGGCGGCGACCACCTGGTAGCCATGCCCGGCCAGGATTTGCCAATCGGCGCGAAACGCCATTTCGTATTCAAGCTGCGGGCCGCCATGCAGGCGCAGAATCGTCGGCAGCTTTTGCCCTGGCTTGGCGCCAGGCGGCGTCACCACGAAACCGTGAATTTCGGTGCCGTCGCGGCTATGGAAAACCGTGCGCGACACGTCGCCGAAATCCAGCCCGGTCACCAGCGCGCGGTTATGCGTCGTCAGCCGCCGCAGCCAGGGGCCCTCCTGGGCGAATATTTCGGCCGGGTGCATGGGGGTCGTCGCCACCACGGCGGTGTGGCCCGCCGCCTGGGTATAGCTCAGAATCACGCCCCGATCCTGCGTTACCGCCACGG
>Ga0302319_10007096_pt1 | contig 22096 bp, 19 predicted proteins | sample Bog_T0_2_FD_203319 | JGI IMG/M metagenome (GOLD analysis project Ga0302319, IMG submission 203319) | Peat permafrost microbial communities from Stordalen Mire near Abisko, Sweden - Bog_T0_2 | ecosystem: Environmental > Terrestrial > Soil > Wetlands > Peat | place: Sweden: Abisko, Stordalen Mire... | reverse complement strand
AAGTCAGCGTCGAGTCGGCGTCGGCGAATTCCCGCATGCCGAGCGAGAAACGCTTTTCGCATTTTGCCAATATTGCCATTTTTCCGATATTTTTTATTATTTTTACGTTTCTTGTCTTTGAAGCCTACGATTATATACTGCGACACCAAGAACTGACCATGAAAGCCGTGGTCGAAACCGACCTTGACAGCGTGGTGCGTCTCGCCAATCTCACCTGGCGCATTCGCGCCGTCCATGCCGACATCTACCGGTTGATGACGCAGGAAGCGGCGCACGAAAAGCTGCCCGATCTCGACAAAAAATTGGAGTCGCTGGGCACTGAGATCGATAGCATCCTGGTCGAATTGCGGGGGTATCGGGACAACGAACCGGGCCTGTCTCGACGCAGTTCGCTCGATGACTTCATCCGCAATCTTGAACTTTATAAGGGCGCGATATCCTGGGTCGGTTCGATGATGGATGTCGATTTCGGCGCGGCGGTGTCGTTTCTGACTCCGTTCGACAGCCACATCGATCGCATGTCGGCGCAGCTCAACACCATCATCGCCGACAACACCCGGCGCGCCGGCGAGCGCACCGCAGCCGCCACCTCCGAATTACGCCGGGTGGCGAATTACGGCGCCGCCGCTGCGATGCTGGTTGCTTTGCTGGTATCCTTCTTTGCCTGGCAGATGGGCCGTCGCCAACAAAGACTTTTCCTCAATGCGGTCTATTTGGAAAACATGGTGGCCGAGCGGACCGCCGATCTGGCCGCCGCCAAGGAGCAGGCCGAGGAGGCGACGCGTGCCAAGTCGCAATTCCTGGCCACCATGAGCCACGAAATCCGGACGCCAATGAACGGCGTGATGACCATGGCGAAACTGCTGGGCCAGACCGAACTCGACAACGAACAAGCGAAAATGGCCGAGGTCATCCTCGGCTCGGCGGCCTCACTGCTGACCATCATCAACGATATCCTCGATTTTTCCAAGATCGAGGCGGGCAAGCTCGATCTGACCTATGAGCCGATGTCGATCGCCAACCTCGTGGAGGAAGTCGCCGAACTCTTGATGCCTCGGGCCGAGGAAAAGGGCATCAAACTCATGTCTATGATAGAACCGGCCCTGCCTGACCGCTTTATCAGCGACGCCGTGCGACTGCGGCAGGTCCTGATCAATCTGGTCGGCAATGCCGTCAAATTCACGGAGCGCGGCCGCGTCGTCATTGAAGCCTGGACCGAACGCAACGGGCAGTCCGACACTGATGTATGTTTCAGCGTCACCGATACCGGCATGGGCATCAGTCCGGAACAGGCGCAGCGCCTGTTCCGGCCCTTCGAACAAGCGGATCAGACCATCACCCGCCGCTTTGGCGGCACCGGACTGGGGCTGTCGATCAGCCGTCAACTGATCGATATGTTGGGGGGTGAGATCGGCGTGCGCTCGACCCTGGGACAGGGCTCAACGTTCTGGTTTCGCGTCCCTTGCAAGGCGGAGGAGGGCAGCACCGCGCCGGCCGCTACGATCATGATCAAAACTCGAATCCTGACCATCGCCGAGGACAGTCGCGAAGCTGAAATCTGGAGCCGCTATCTGGAATATCTCGGTGCCGAGGTGACGGCCTGCAGCGACCCCGGTCAGGCGCTTGACGCGATCAGACAAGCGGCGTCTTCGTCGCGACCGTTCCATTACCTGTTGGTCGACAGCGAATCGGCGGTTGCCACGGTGGCGCAGCTGGCGCCCACTCTGTCCACCACCAATGACGGTCTGGTGCCGCTTCTGGTCGCGTCGCGCAGCCAGCGTGCCTTGTTGCCGGACATGGTGGCAGCCACCTTCCGGTCCACCTTGCCGCGTCCGTTGCGCCGCGACAGTCTGCGATTCGGCCTGGCCAAGCTGGTGCAGGGACAGGAACAGTCCCTACAGAAGCAATCATCAAGCGAAGCCAGGCCGCCACCCAAGCGAGCAAAATGGCTGCCGGTCGATATCGAACAGGCAAAGGCGGCCGGAGCCATGATTCTGATCGCCGAAGACAATCCAACCAACCAGATCGTCATGAAGAACTTGATGAACCGCCTGGGATATTGCATCGAGCTGGCGGCCAACGGCGTCGAAGCCATCAAGATGCTGGAGGGTAACAGCTATGGCTTGCTGATTACAGATTGCCATATGCCGGAGATGGACGGCTATGATTTGACCAAGCGCCTGCGGGAGATGGAGCAAAGCACGGGTCGGCGGCGTTTACCGATCGTCGCTCTGACCGGAGATGCGCTGGCCGGGGCAGCACAATATTGTCTGGATGTCGGGATGGACGACTATCTCAGCAAACCCGTGGCGATCGAATTGCTTGATCAAGCCGTTCAGAAATGGCTGCCCGCTGCCGCGTCGCTGCGGCGTCCGCAGGAAGACGCGGTGACGGTCAAGTCCCTCGCGTCGCGCCCGGGCACGCAAGGCAAAACCGAAGCCGAAGTGATCGCTTTGATGCCCCCGGCGCTGCAGTCGGCCGTGCTGAAAGCTGTATTCGGCAGCCTGAACGAGGATGCCTTCTCGTTGTATAGCCGCTTTCTCGACCAGGCAGCACGGTCATCGGTGCAGATCAGGGACGCGGTGCGGCGCTCGGACTTCGCCGCCGCTGCCGCCATTGCCGAACGCGCGCGGGCCGCCGCCGAGGGTGTCGGTGCCGGCGAGGTCGCGCATCTGTGCGACATGTTGGTCGAGTCGCTGCGAAGATCCGAGCCGAACGCTGCCGAATGGCTCGAACGACTGCCGTCCGCCTTGCAAAGGGCGCAACAGTCCGTATCGCAGGTGCGGGCAAAGGCATGACCGCGCGTATTGTCGTTGTTGGCAATGAGAAAGGCGGCACCGGAAAATCCACGGTGGCGATGCATCTGGTGGTGGCGCTGCTGCGGCAAGGCAAATCGGTCGGCAGTCTCGATCTGGATGCCCGTCAGGCGACCCTGTCGCGCTATGTCGAGAATCGCCGCCGCCGCGACCCGGAAGGCAGCAATTTGCCGCATCCGGACCACCGGGCGGTGCCGCCTTCCGGCGACGAGGCCCGCGACGCGGCTTTGTTCCGGGAGCATTTTGACGAATTGCGCGCTCGTCACAAGGTTGTGGTGATTGATACGCCCGGCAGCGACCTGCCATTGTCCCGGCTCGGCCACTCCTTCGCCGATATCCTGGTGACACCGCTGAACGACAGTTTTGTCGACCTTGACCTGCTGGCTGCGATCGACGGCGATGGTCTCAAGATAATGGCGCCGGGCCGCTATAGCGACATGGTGTGGGAAACCAAAAAGGCGCGCGCCCAGCGCGGCGCGATGAACGGCATCGACTGGTTCGTATTGCGCAATCGTCTGTCCACGCTTGACGCCATTAACAAGCGCGATATGGAAAAACTCTTGCACCGACTCGCGCGTCGTATCGGCTTTCGCATGGTCAATGGCTTGAACGAGCGGGTGATTTATCGTGAACTGTTTCTGCAAGGGCTGACTTTGCTCGATGTCGGCGAGGGGAGCGGCCAAAAGATGACTTTATCGCATGTGGCGGCGCGCCAGGAATTGCGCCAATTGCTGGAAGCGTTGGGATTGTCGTCATGAAGACCGTGTTGCAATGCCTGTTGGCGGCCTGGGTTTTTTTGATGGCGCCAAAGCTGTGGGCAATCGAGCCGCCTGCCTGGTCGGCGCGGGCGACCGAGGCGATTTGGGTTGCTCCGGAGTTTCGTTTCAGCACGGGCGAGGTGCTGAAAAGCGTCAAGTTTCTTTATCATACGCTGGGAACACCGCGGCGCGACTCGTCTGGTCGGATCATCAATGCGGTACTGCTGCTGCATGGTACGACCAATGTCGGCGCCGAGTTCCTGCTCCCGAGTCTGGCATCGCAATTGTTCGGCGCCGGTCAACCGCTCGATGCCGCCGAATATTACGTGATCATGCCGGACGGCCTGGGTCGGGGCGGATCCACCAAGCCGAGCGACGGTCTCAAGGGACACTTCCCCCGTTACGGCTATAGCGATCTGGTGGCCGGACAATACCGTCTGGTCACCGAAGCCTTGGGCGTCGAGCATCTGCGGCTGGTGTTGGGCGTCTCCATGGGTGGCATGAACGCCTGGCAGTGGGCCGAAGCCTATCCCGACATGATGGACGCGGTGATGCCGATCGCCTGCACGCCGGCCCGCGTCAGCGGCCGCAATTTGCTGATCAGGCGCGTCGTCACCGAATCGATCCGGCATGATCCGGATTGGCGGGGCGGCGATTATCAGGACCAGCCGCCCGGTTTCATTTATACCTTTCCGTTGTTCACGGCATTCACCCAAGGCTTGGCGACATTGCAGGCGGAAGCGCCGGATTTTGCCGCCGGCCAGACTTTTTTTGGGCAGTTGGTGCAGCGCGTCCGCACGACGCTGGACGCCAATGACATACTGTACGGTCTGGAAGCGTCGTACGATTACGATCCCGAACCTGATCTCGGCAAGATCAAGGCACAGGTCATGGCGGTCAATTTCGCCGACGATGCGCTCAATCCGGTGGAACTGGGGACCTTGGCCAGGCTGGTGGCGCGGGTGGCCAATGCCAAGGCGGTCGTCGTTCCGGTGGCGCCAATCAGCAATGGCCATTTTTCCCTGCTGCAAGGGTCGCTGTGGCGCCCGCACCTGGAGTCGCTGCTGGCCGCTTTGCCGCCGATGTAGATCCTATAACGGGCCTCTGCACAAATTTGATCTATTTCCGGACGCTCCAGGATATAATTTTCGCGAAGCGGAAACTATACCTTGGAGCGTTACCAAGAGCACAAGCGGGCTCTCGTTTCGCCGTCAGGCGAATATTACCCGCAGCGGAGTCTGTTCTTTCGGCCTGTGGATCGCCTTACGGCGAGCGAGAGACTCTCTCTCGCGCTCTCTTGTGCGCCCGCTCGAGACGATTTCGCAAGGGCGAAATCATCCCGAGCGGGCGCCTGGATAAGGGGATTCCGTGCAATCGGCCGGGAAACGCACAGTTACTTGGTCCCAACCCCACAAATCCTCTATCCGCGAATCGTCCGCACCAGCTGCGCTGCGGTCATTCCCGAGGTGACGGCGCCTTCCAAGGTGCAGGGCAACCCGGTTGCCGTCCAATCGCCGGCCAGCACCAGGTTGGCGCCCTGCCGCGCCGCCGGCCGCCGCACTTCGACCTCGGGTGTGTGAAACAAGGTGGCGCGTTTTTCCTTGATCAGCATGCGGCCGGCAGGAGGCTGGTCGAGCGAAAGTGCGGTGGCGACATCCTGCCACAACCGATCGGCAAGTCGGTCCGCATCGCAATCGACCAAAGCGCCCGCTCCCGAGACGGTCACCGAGACCACGTCGCCACGGAGGAACAGCCACTGCCCGGTGCCGCCCAGCAACCCAAGCATGCCGCCCTTGGGCATGGTTGCCTTATCGCGTTGAGCCGAGGTCAACAGAAAGTGGGCGTTGACGATCGGACTGGCCGGCAGATCCGGCAACTCGGCAATCAGCGCGCGCGCCATCGGCCATGGCACGGCCAGCACCAGAGAATCATCCGCCGCCAGCGAAATGCTGTCGCCCTCGAAGCGGAGCGCCCGGATAAGCGCGCAATCGCGGTCGAGCGAGCGCAGCGGACGATTGAACCTGATCTCCACGCCGGCACCTGTCAATGCGGCCAAAGCCGGGTCGACAAAGGATTGCGTCAAACCCTGCCTGGCGATGAAAGGCTGGCTGGCGGTCATGCCGCGCCACAAGGTGCGGGCCAGCACGCGGCGAAATACCAGGGCTGAAGCCTGGTCGGCCGGGGTATTCATGACCGCCAGCGCCAGCGGATCCCAAAAGCGATGATAAAAACGCGAGCGTCCGAGCGCTGCGCCAACCGAACAATCCTGGCGGCGCGGCATCAGCCAGGTCGAGGCCAGCACAGAGCCGATCAGGCGCGAGGGTGTCGCCGTCCATAGTCGTCCCGACGGCAGATCCAACATGGGAAACGCGCGCGGGCCCGGCTTGAGGCTATGGTCGGCGCCGATCCGGCGCAGATAGCCGAACAGTGCCTGATTGGCGCCGACCACCATGTGGGTGCCGTTATCGACGATTCGTTGCAGGCGTGGTTCCTGCCAGGATCGGCAGCGACCGCCGGCGTGACGGGCGGCCTCGTGCAGCACCACCTTTTCGCCTTGGTCGGCGCACGCCAGCGCGCAGGACAGTCCGGCTAGGCCGGCGCCGACGATGTGGACGGTCATGGTGGCGAACATCCCTGGAAAATCTGGGATGGCCTGTATATCAAGGGCGACCCTCACCTGCTAGTCTGGATCAACAGTGGCGCCGCCAACGCTTGCAATTGATGCCCTGACGGTGCGTCGTTATGACCGCGACCGGTTCGTCACCGCACTGTTCGCGCCGCCACCCTTGCGCGACGACCTGTTTACCCTGTTCGCCTTCAATCTCGAAATCGCCCGCATTCGAGAGACCGTACAGGAACCTCTGCTGGGAGAGATCCGGCTGCAATGGTGGAAGGACAGCTTTGACGCGCTGTGGCGCGGCCGGCCCATCGGCCATCCGGTGGCCGACGCGCTGGCCGCCCTGATCATCAGGCATGGTTTGCCGCGGGCGCCGTTCGACCGGCTGCTGGAGGCACGCCGCTTCGATCTGCAGGATGAGCCGCCGCCTAGCTTGGCCCAGTTGCAGGGCTATGTCGCCGACAGCGCCGCGGGTCTCGGCGCGCTGGCGGCCCAGTTGCTGTGCGGCCCCCACGACGAATCGTTGGAAGCCGCGCGCCAGGTCGGGCAGGCCTGGGGTCTGATCGGCCTGTTGCGGGCACACGCCTTTCACATCAAGCGCCGCCGGCTCTTGCTGCCGGCCGATCTGATTGCGGCACATCAGCTCGATACCCAGGAGCTGTTGGCGGGTGCGGCACCGCCCGGTCTGACGGCGCTGGCGAAACAGCTGGCCGACCTGGCGGCAGGGCATCTGCGCGCGGCGCGAAGCCTGCGGCGCCGGGTGGCGGCGCCGGCGATACCGGCCCTGCTGACTGCCCGCCTGGCCGACGGCTATCTGGCGGCGTTAAGACGATCGGGTTATTCGCTGCTAGACCGCCATTGGTCAGCAACCAACAGTCGACCCCTGGTCCTGGTGCTGTCCTCCGCGTTCCATCGTTTCTGAACCGCTCAGCAGCCAATCAAGGAGGTCAGCCCGTGCCCGCCGGCTATAGAGCGATTTGCGGTCGCGACCCTTCAGCCTTTTCCCAGGCGCGTCAACCGGATCCGGGAACAGGCCGAAATTGACGTTCATCGGCTGGAAGGTCTCGGGGTTGGCACCGCCGCAGATATGGTTGAGCAGAGCGCCGATGGCGGTGGTTAGCGGCGGCCGGCTGATGGCGCACCCCCGGCTTTCTGCGGCGGCGAAGCGGCCGCTCAAGAGACCGATGGCGGCACTTTCGACATAGCCTTCGCAGCCGGTGATCTGGCCGGCGAAGCGCCAATTCGGCCGCGCCCGGAGACGTAAACTGGCATCGAGCAGACGGGGGCTGTTGATGTAGCTGTTGCGGTGCATCCCACCCAGCCGGGCAAATTCGGCGTTTTGCAGGCCGGGCAAGCTGCGGAAGATACGCAGTTGGTCGCCATGTTTCAATTTGGTCTGGAAGCCCACCATGTTGTACAGCGTTCCCAGCCTGTTGTCCTGGCGCAGCTGCACCACGGCAAAGGGGCGGTGCTGCGGTGAATGCGGATTGGTCAAGCCGACCGGCTTCAAGGGACCGAACGCCAGGGTGTCGTGGCCACGCTCGGCCATCACTTCGATCGGCAGGCAACCTTCGAAATAAGGGGTTCCCTCCCATTCCTTGGGCAGGTGCCGTTCGGCGGCCAGCAATGCCGAAACAAACGCGTCATAGTGGCCGCGGTCGAGCGGCAGATTGATATAGTCCTGGCCGGACCCTTTGTCATAGCGCGACTGGAACCAGGCTTGCGAAAAATCGATGCTGTGCTTGGTGACGATCGGCGCGATGGCGTCGAAAAAGCTGAGTGAATCCGTGCCGCTCAGCGCAACGATCGCCTGGGCAAGCGCCGGCGACGTCAAGGGTCCGGTGGCGATGATGACTCTTTCCCAGTCGTCGGGCGGCAGGCCGTCGATTTCTTCGCGCCGCACGGTAATGCGCGGATGCCCGAGGATGGCGTTTTGCACCCCGTCGGCAAAGGCGTCGCGGTCGACCGCCAAAGCGCTGCCGGCGGGCACGCGATTGCGGTCCGCCTCGCGCAGGACCAATGAACCCAGCTTGCGCAATTCTTCATGCAGCAAGCCGACGGCGTTATGGTCGGCATCGTCCGAGCGGAACGAATTGGAACACACCAGTTCGGCCAGGCGATCGGTGCCATGCGCCGGCGTGGAACGAACCGGTCGCATTTCATGCAAGATCACGTCCTGGCCCGCCTCGGCCGCCTGCCAGGCGGCCTCGCATCCTGCCAGTCCGCCGCCGATGACATGGAGAGTTCTCATCGCCGTCCAGTCTTTCCTCGCTTGCATCGACAACCTATATATCAGCTGCGGCCTCGGAACCATGTGCATGGTGCAAGTATGACAGACGATCAATATTACGTGGTGGGTGGGGAATATGCCGACACCAGTTTTACCGTGATCGCCCACGGCGCCGCCGAGCAGCGCCATGGCCCCTTCGGCGAAGGTGAGGCGCGCTCTGTCTGGCGCGCCCTGACCGGCAAGACGGTTGACAACGCGCTGGTGCGCTTTCGCATCAAGCCGGAAGCGGAAGTGGTCGACCAGCGCTGGTATGTCGTCGGCGGCGAATATGCCGACATCGCTTTTACCCGCCTGGCGGTGGGGGAAACACTGGAAAGCTATGGTCCCTACCCGCGCGGCGAGGCGCTGGCGGTGTGGCGGGCGCTGACCGGCAAGACCGTCGACAATGCCATGGTGCGTTACGATATTGTCACCGTCGAAGGCATGGCGGCGCTAAGCGCCTCCGGCTGAAGGCATCCTTTACTCCCGTTCGATCCGGTCCATATCTTCGTCGCTGAAGCCGAAATGATGCCCGATTTCGTGAATCAGCACATGACGGATGATTCCGCGCAGATCTTCGTCAGTTTCGCACCAATAATCGAGAATGGGTCTGCGATAGAGAAAAACCATGTCTGGACTGGTCCGGACCTGGAGAACCGACTGAAAAGGCAGCGCGACGCCGCGATAGAGGCCGAGCAGATCGAACGGGCTTTCGAGATCGAGTTCGCGTTCGGTTTCGGTATCCGGAAATTCTTCTATTTTCAGCACGATGGCGCCCAAATGGCGGCGCAGCGCATCCGGGATGCGGTCGAATTCGGCGGCGGCGAGGATCTCGAATTCGGCTAGGCTGGGGGGTGTGGAATGGCGCGTGATCATGTCCGGATGGTAATCTGCCGTCAGGGAACCGCGAACAGGACGCCAAGACGCAGTCCCAGGTCGGAGTCATGCAGTCTGCCGAAATCATAGCCATAACCTGATTCCAGATACCAGCCGAGGTTCTTGTGCAATGACGGCCAATAGACCAGTTCGGCGATGGCTTCGGCGCCGATCCCATTGCTAGGGCCGTCGCCGGTGGATTTATGGATCCAGGTCGGCCCGGCGCCCAGTTCGACATCGAACTGACGGGATATCTCGAACGGCTTTTTGACCAATATCCCGCTGTTCCAGTCGATATGACCATGATCGAAAAGCGGCGCTGTGCCAGCTTCGATTTCCACGGAATCGTTCAAAATTCCGGCTTGCACCGCGACCGAGGGTCCGGCCAAAAAGGCTTTGTCGGCGAAACTTCTTTCCGCCACGCCGCCCAGCTTGATCGTGAAGGACGGTTCGGCGGGTTCGCTGTCCTTCGCATCGGTGGTTCGGTCGCTGGCGGTATAGACCAAGGTTTGTCCTCGGGTGGGTAACGCCTGCGGCTCGACGGATGGCGCAGCAGTGGGTGGTTTGGCGGCGGCGGCGGACCCCTCCGGCGCTTCGCGCGGTAGCAAAGCCAAAGGCGCCGGAGCGCCGGGCGGAATCGCTGCCGCCGACGGCATCGGCGGGCTCACCGCCGCCGCGCCGGCCAGATCCAGGAAAATGCGGTGATGCCGATAGGTCGCGTTAGGCGCCAGGGTTCCGGTGGTTGCGACCGAGATCGCCAGACCGGTCGCTATCGTGACCAATGTGCCTTTGGCAACCGTCTGCGTCGAGACCGTGCGCACCAGCCCGACTCGACGCTTCGGCAAAATCGGCGTGTGGGCGGCAGCCTGCACCAGAACCGTCAGTCCGGTGCCATCCTCGTTTACATGCCAGGAAAAAGGCGCCGCATGACCACTCAAATCGACGACGACGCGGGTAGCATCGCCATGTTCACCCAACCTGATCTCGGTGATGACGGGCTGTGCGCTCTTGGCCGCTGCTGCGGGAGACAGAACGATCCCGGCAAACATGAGAGCGAAAAGTCCAAGCGGAAATGCCATTCTAAGCATGGAAGCCAGCCGTTCCAAACTTCGCCGGGGACGCGTGCATGCCGTCCTTCGGCAACGCGGGGACGAACCCATGATGGAAGCGATTCTAGGTACTTAGTCAGAGATTAGCAATGGCCCAAACCGCCAGACAATCCAGAATCCGACGGCCAGAAACGGGCCGAAGGGAAGCGGCCGGTCAGCGGCCTGCCTTGTTGCGAATGACCAGACCAGGCCGCCGACCGCCGCCAGCAGAACCACCGACGGCAAAGCGGTCCAGCCGACCCAGGCCCCGGCGGCGGCCAGCAGCTTCGCATCGCCGAGCCCCAACCCGTCGCGACCGCGCCAGCGTCGGTAGAGCAGGCCGATGCCGGCAAAGGCCAGGAATCCGGCAGCGGCACCAAGCAGACGCTCCGGTAGTCCGGGCGGTTCCAGCAGGGCGAGTGCCAGGCCTGACGCCAGAAGAGGCAGGGTGATCAGGTCAGGCAGCAGCAACCGGCGCGCATCGATGACCGAAGCCAACAGCAAAACGCCGGCCAGCCCGACGGCGATGAAGCCGTCGGCCGTCACGGCGTGCTGGGACGCATCGAACTCAGGCGTCCCATCAGTTCCTCGGTCAGGCGTCGGGCTTCGTCGCCATCGCGCAGAATATGCGGGGTGATGAAGACAATCAGTTCGGTGCGGATGCGGCTGTCAGTCTGATTGCCGAAGATGGCGCCCAGTATCGGAATTCCCGAGAAGGGCGGCAGGCCGCTGCGGCTGACGCTATTGTTCTCCGCGATCAGACCGCCCAATACCACGGTCTGGCCGCTTTGAATGGTGACCGAGCTTTCGATGCGGCGCAATTCGATGCTGGGCGTAAGCGCGTTGGTGGCGTTCGCCACCACCTCACTGACTTCCTGGGTAATATCCATGCTGACCATGCCGGCTTCATTGGTGCGTGGCAGCACGCGCAGGATCACTCCGGTGTCATGATACTCGACACTGTTGACGGTAGGAGCTCCCAGCGAACTGGTGCTGGTCGCCTGCTGCGTCAGGAGCGGAGTCTGGGTGCCGACCTTGAGCAAGGCTTCGTGCGAGTCGGCAACCAGAAGTTGCGGCGACGACAGTACCTTGGTGTCGGTTACCTGGTCCAGGGCCGACACGATCACCGAAGGATTTCCCAAGCTGCCCAGCACGCCGTTGAATCCGGGCGCGATGCCTTGCAAGGGGCCAAGCAGGCTCGACGAATTGAAGCCGACGGAACTGTCCGGCTGTCCCAGCAGCTTGCCCCCGCGCAGAAAATATTGGACGCCATATTGCAGGTTCTTGTTCAAGGTGACTTCGACGATGGTCGCTTCAATCAGCACCTGGGCGGGCCGGGCGTCGAGCACTGCCAGCGCTTCCTCGATCATTCCAGCCTCGGCCTGATTGGCGATCACCAGCAAGCTGTGGCTGGCCGGATCGGCGATCACCCGGGCGCCGTTGCCCGGTTCGCCGCCAATCTCGGCCTCCGCCTGGCCGGCGTCGTTGCTCGAACCGTGGTCGGTGCTCCCGAAACTGCCACCGGTCGCTTGCGACGCCCCGCTGGACGCCGACAGGCTGGGCGAGGACGCCGGGGCCGGACTGCCTGGGGTCGTGAAGCGGGTGCCGATCACACCGGGCGGCAAGGCGGCGCTGCCACTTTCTGTGCCGCCATCGGCAGTGAACAGCCGGCCCAGCAGTTTGGCGATGGTCTGGACCTTGGCATAATGCACCGGATAGACATGCAGGCTGCGCTCGCCGACGCCGGTCTGATCGAGGCGGGTGATCCATTCCTGAGCCCGGTCGAGGCCGCCGGGCTGCAGCGACACCACCATCACGGCGCCAAGCCTTTCGATGGCACTGAATCGGATCGAAGCCGGTTCGCCGCCGGCAGCGGCGCCGCCTTGAGCGAACAGCGCCTTCAACTCGTCGACCAGCTGGCGCGGCCGCGCCTGATGCAGCGGAAAGATGCCGACCGATTGGTTGGCCAGCCAATCCTGATCGAACAGGCGCGCGGCCTCCGTCAGGGCGCGCCGCTCCTCGGCATTGCCGGTGATCAACAGCAGATTATGTTCGCTATCGGCCGACAGCGCGCCGGCGATCTGGTAAAGCGGCTCGATCAGCTTCTGCAGGCTGGCGGCGGCGGTATGGCGCGGCAGATAGACGCTGACGGCATAGCCCGGCATGTCGGTACCGCTGCGCGGCCCCGGCAGGTTTTGTCGGGCATTGGCTGCCAACACCACGCGATAGAGCTTGTCTCCCTTGATCAAGGCGGCGCCGTTCATGCGCAGCAGCCCGTCCAGCACGTCGAGGGCTTGTTCGCGGTCAAGCTTCTGCGGCGACACCAAGGTCACCACCCCATCGACCCGTTCGTCGACGCTGTAGGCCACGCCCAGCGCATCGCCCAGCACGCTATCGATGACGGCCCGCAAGGACGCCTTTTCGAAGTTCAGCGAAATCGTGCCGGTATCGCCCACCGGGGTCGCTTTGCCGGCACCTGACGGCATGGCCGGCTGAACCCTGCGCACAATGATCGGCTCGGCCAAAGGCGCCTGCGCCTGCCGCTGAGGCGGCGCCGCCAATAGTGGCGGCACGCTGGTCGACAGGCGTAAATCGGCCAGCACGGAAGCGCTCGTCACCGACGCTGGCTTCGCTCCGTCTCCGCCCTGGCAGCCACACAATGCTGCGACCAGCAGTGCGGCGATGGTGCGACCGCGCAGGGTGCGACAGATCGCAGGCTGCTTCATCGGCTCTGAAACTCCGGCGTCGCTGCCATGGCACCAACCAGGGCGCGGACCCCGGCCAGCAGCTTGGTCGAGTCACCGAGAACGCCTTTGCTGCCAAGGATTTCCGAGCTGGCGGCATAGAGGTCGAGCGCGCTGCTGGTGCTGGTGGACAACTGGCTGCCCAGCATCAGTGGCGCAAGCAGGGTTACCACCGAGGTCGGACTCGATAAGCCGATAGCGATCTGGGCGAACAGGGTGGTAGGCGCGTCGACCAGAATTTTGGTCGACGCGGCCGTCACCTGTGACGCCAGCGACCAGCGCCGGATCATGTCATTGGTGCCGGTCCAGGCCGCCGCGATGTCCGGCATGCCATTCGGCGTCGACCATTGGAACAGCGGCGCGCCAAGATTGGACAAACCCCATTCCAGGTTGGATTGCGGGTTGACCTCGGCGCCTGACACGCGCAGCAGCGAAATCAGGAACTGCAGCGGAGTCTTTATCTTCTGTCCGGCCGACGCGGCAAACTCCGGCGAATTGAACAGGATTTGGAGAACCTGCTGAATCTGGGTCGCCCCGCCGGCGTTGAGCAGAAAGCTTTGCACCATGTTGGCGACCAGCGTATCGCCGGGCGCCGGCACGTCCTGAACGAAGTGGACATAGAGCTTGGTGGCGACGGTCTGCGCTGTTCCGGGGTGGTTGGCCAGAATATCCAGCAGATGTTCGCCTTCGGCCTGTCCGACGCCGGCCGGGAAGGCCTGACCGAACAAGGTCTTGGCACCGGTATCGTGGATATTCGGACTGAAGATGAAGTCGCCGGTGGCGGGCTTGCTGCCATCGGCCGCCACCTTGTTGCCGTCGGCGATGGTCCAGCCGGTCAGTACGCGAGCGGCGTTGGTAACGTCGGTGTCGGAGTAGCCGCCCGCCTCGGCGCCGGCCGACGCGGTTTCGCCGAGATAACGCGCGATCCCCAGCGTGTGCAATTCCATCACTTCTCGGGCAAAATTCTCGTTCGGCTGCTTGGCAACCGATTGCGCCTGGTTGAGGTAATACATCATCGATGCCGATTTGGCGACCGCGCCCAGCATGGCGCGGAAGCTGCCGAGCGCGCCCGCCCGGATCACCTGATCATAGGCTGGCCACATCACCGCGATGGTGTTGCTCTGATAGGCGTCGACGGAGAAATGGTTGTGCCAGAAGTCGGTCATCACTTCTTGCAGTTGCCAGGGGGAAAAACTGCCACGGATCCAGGCAGCGGCCACCACCTCGTCGGCCGGCCGCCGGGTCAAGGCGGTGTTGGCGCTGGTGTCGGCGGCCTGGATCGCCCAAAGCTGTTCGGGGGTGAGGGTAAGATGGGTCAAAGGCAAAGACTGAGTGGTGGCGGTCCCCGTTGCATCGGTGGTGGTGAGCGGCAGCATGACCTGGGCCAGGCGCGCGGTGACGCTGGCGTCGTCGGCCGATGGCGCTGCCAACTGGCCGTTAAACCAGGCGGCCGGCGCGCTCGGCACCGGCTGGGGATCATTGAAGCGCATGCCGAAGGTGAATCGGCTGGTCACCAGGTCCGAGAAGCTCATGCGCTGATCAATCCTAGGGCAGGGGTGGGGGTGAAGCCGGCAAACAGGCCGGAGGGCAGATCGCCGCGTACCGCCGAGATGACCTCTGACAGCACGGAACGGTAATCGGTGGTGACCGGCACATCGCCGAGATCGAGAACGGAAGGGTTCAAACCCTTCCATTTGCCATAAATGCGACCGCCTTTGACGCCACTGCCGAGCACCATCATGACATTGCCATGGCCGTGATCGGTGCCACCGCTGGCGTTGCTTTTGACGCGGCGACCGAATTCCGACATCACGATGGCGGTTACCTTATGACCGCTGCTGCCGATATCGGCCATGAAGGAGCCCAATCCAGCCGACAAGGTGGCGACGCTGCTGGCGAACCGGCCTTGCTGATTGACGTGGGTATCCCAGTTGTTGAACTCGACTTCGGCCAGTTGCAGTCCGGCATTCAGTTTCGTCACTTCAGCCACCACCGACAAGGCGGTGGAAAAGGAGTCGGTGCCGTAGGTGCCGGAGGCGGGCGGCTTGAAGCCGGCGCTCAAGGTTTTGAAGGCGCCGACGGCGTTGAGCGCGACCCGCCCCTGTGTGCCGATGGTGCCGGTCGTGCCGGCATAGGCCGCCTGCAGGAAACTGGTGCGCGCCGCCGAGCCGATCGTGAACTGGGACGGGGTCGGCATGCTGATCGCCATCGCTGCGCCGCTCATGCTGGGCGGCAGGGTCGGATCGGCCGACAGCAGCGCGAAATTTTGCGTCCCCAAGCCGGTGGCCAGGCCATAGCGTGCCATCCAGCCATTGGCATTGTTGAGTGAAATCTGGTCGACGACGCCATGCTCGGCAAAGGCCTGCATTTGAAAATGGCTGCGCGAGCTGGCCGGAATGCCGGCCGCGTGGATGAAGGCCAGTTGCCCGGCATCATAGAGGGTCTTGAGTTGGGTGGCCTTGGGATGCAGACGCCAGTCATTGCTGGAAGGTCCGTTGGCGAGCGGCAGCGCCGCGCCGGTACCGCTGGCCGCCAGCCGCAAAGCGGCGGGCCGCGCCGCAAACAGGTCGGCGTCGTCGGAGGGCGCCACCAGATTGAGTCCGTCCATGCCACCGCGCAGCAATACGAACAGCAGCAGGTTTGATGAACTCGGCGCGGCAAAACTCAGCTTCATGCCGGCCGGACTGGCGGCCAACAAAGAACCCAAGGCCACGGATTTTACCAAGGAACGTCGCGATACCAGCATTGCACTCTCACTTAAATGAATATTAACCGATCTGTTCATAACTTATTTAAATAATAAAGGTAAATTAATAGGCTGTAAGTGACCGCGTTCTCATAAAAAAATAGAACCAATTTTGCTGTCATTTTATCAAAAAATAAACAATGACATTATATCCTCGGAATTTGACGTACCATCAATGGCTTCAGGAACACCAGAACGGGCGATTTGGATTTTTACTATTTTATTTTGATATTTTTAATAATCACTTAATAAACAGGCGTTTGACATCGATAAGTCTGCCTGGGGGTGAGTCCAACATGTCTATCCGATTGGCTCTCGCGACCGACCCTGGCCGCGGCAAGATTGCTGTTGCCGTCGATCTTTCGGCGTGGGCGGCACTTATCGCGCTGTCGTTCCTCAAAGAAGCGAGGATTTTACCGATATCCTTGCAGCCCGAACTGCTGACGGTAGCGATGGCGCCGCCGCTAGATCGCAGCCTGATCGAGGCACTGGAAATGGCCGGCGGCCGTCCGGTGCGGGTCGTCGAATGGGAAGTGCCGGCGTTAAGCGCGGCGCTGGCTGTTCTGTTCGCCGACGGCAAATCGGTGCTCGAGAAGATTGTCGAGGATATCGGGCCGGAAAGCTGCGACGAGGATGTCGGTCGACTGAAGGATCTCGCCAGCGAAGCGCCGGTGGTCAGACTGGTATCGCATCTGATTGAGGAAGCGATCCGCGCGCGGGCGTCGGACATTCATATCGAGCCGTTTCCCGACCGTCTTGCCGTCCGCTTGCGGATTGACGGCCTGCTGCGCGATCTGCCCTCGCCGCCGGTCAGTCTGGCCCGTGCGATGGTGTCTCGCGTCAAGATCCTGGCCAATCTGAACATCGCCGAACGACGCCTGCCGCAGGATGGCCGGGTGGCGTTGGGGCAGGGCCTGGATTTGCGCGTCTCGACGGTGCCGACAGTGCATGGCGAGAGCGTGGTCATCAGGCTGCTCGATCAATCCGCCGGCATAAGGCCGCTGGCCGGGCTTGGCCTGCGTCCGGTCGATGAGCGGCAAGTTCGCCGGGTGATGGATCTGCCCAACGGCATCGTGCTGGTGACCGGTCCGACCGGCAGCGGCAAGACCACCACTCTCTATACGGCACTGCAGCTGGTCGATGCTGCCCAGCGCAAGGTGCTGACCGTCGAAGATCCGGTCGAATACCATATGCAGCGTGTCAACCAGATCCAGATCCGACCGCAAATCGGGCTGACTTTCGCGACCATCCTGCGCAGCCTGGTGCGACAGGATCCCGACGTCATCATGGTTGGCGAAATGCGCGATGCCGAAACCGCCGACATCGCCGTCCACGCTGCCTTGACCGGTCACCTGGTGCTGTCGACGCTGCATACCAATTCAGCAGCCGGTGCGCTGGTCCGCCTGATCGATATGGGGATCGAACCCTTCTTGTTGACCTCGACGGTACGCGCGGTGATTGGCCAAAGGCTGGTGCGCTGCCTGTGTCCCGACTGCAAGCGCCGGCGCCCGCGCAGCGCGGCGGATGACGGCATCCTGCCGGTTTGCCCCGAGGAAACCCTGTTCGAGCCGGCCGGTTGCGCGCTGTGTGGCGGCACCGGCTATCGCGGTCGGGTCGCCTTGTTCGAAGTAATGCCGATCAACGAGGAACTGCGCAGTCTGACCCTGGGCCGGGCCAGCAGCGAAGCGCTCCATCGCGCCGCGCTGGCCGCGGGCATGCAATCGCTGCTGCAGGATGGCCTCGGCAAGGTGCAAGACGGCGTGACCACGCTCGCAGAAGTGCGGCGTGTCGTGGACCCAACCTGACATGGCAATGTTCGCCACCAAGATCATCTCTTCGTCCGGCGTGCTGACGCGTGGCCAAATCGAGGCGCGCGATGTCGACGCAGTGCGGCGTCAGGTGCAGAGCCAAGGCGGCCTTGCCGTCGAAACCCGTGAGATCCATCCTGCGCGAGTCCGATTGCGATCCGCCCGCACCCTTGATCTGGCCATGGCGACCGACGAATTGACCATGCTGCTGGGTGCCGGACAAACCATCGAACAAGCGCTGGGCCTTTTGATCGAGGGCGCTGCGCCGAGATCCCTGCGCACCGCCTTTGATCTGGCGCTGGGCAAATTGCGCGACGGTGCCAGTTTCGCCGACGCATTGGCGGCGACAAGCCGTTTCCCGCCGATCTATCTGGCCATGGTCCAAGCCGGCGAAGCCAGCGGCGCCTTGACCGAGCAGCTTGGCAAATTGGCCCTGATGCTGGAACGCGCCGCCAGGATGCGGGAACAGATGATCTCCGCGCTGATCTATCCGGCCCTGCTGGTGGCGGTGGCGGTATCCGCGGTGATTCTGTTGCTGGGACAGGTCGTACCGCAATTCGCGCCGCTGTTCGTCAATTCATCAAGACCTCTGCCCTTGGCCACCCGCGCGGTGTTGGCCGCCTCCGAGATGATGCGCGCCGATGGGCTGTTGGCGTTGGCGGTGGTCGTCCTGGCGACGCTCGGTGTCATGCTGGCCTGCCGCCGTCCGGCCTTGGCCGGTTGGTGCGACGACCAGCTGCTGCGGCTGCCGCTGATCGGCCCCATGCTGGTCCTGGCGGCAACCGCCCGCTGGATGCGTGTCCTGGCGGTATTATTGAAGGGTGGCGTCGCCTTGCCGGCCGGTCTCGATCTGGTCGGGCCGGTGGCCGGCCATCGCCGTATCAGGACCATGATCGACGCTCTGCATGCCGGCATCAAGGATGGTAAAGGGCTCATCGCGGCGCTGCCGCCGCGCGCGCCGCTGCCCGACCTGGCCAGGCAATTGCTGAAAGTCGGCGAACAAAGCGGACGTCTGGAAGACAGTCTCGGCCGGCTGGCGGACCTGTTCGATAGCCGGCTGGAACAAACCATCAAGCGAGCGCTGGCAATTTTCGAGCCGGCCTGCGTGCTGGCCCTCAGCCTGATGGTCGGAACCATCGTCGTTTCCATTCTCCTAGCCGTGGTGTCGATCAATGACCTTGCACTTTAAATCGCCCTCAAGCACCGGGAGCGCGCCGCCGCCGCGGGACGCCGGCTTTACGCTGATCGAATTGCTGGTGGTGCTGGTCATCCTCGGTTTGCTGGCCGGACTGGTCGGCCCCAAGGTGCTCGGCTATCTCGGCGGTGCGCGGACCAAAACGGCAAGATTGCAGATCGAACAATTGTCCGCGGCGCTCGATCTCTACAAATTGGATATGCGTGTCTATCCGGACAGCACGCAGGGACTGGCGGCGCTGGCGGAGGCACCAGCCGGCACCAGCTCATGGCAAGGACCTTATCTGGCCAAGGTCGGTCTGCCGTCGGATCCGTGGGGCCATCCCTATCACTACCGGCAGCCCGGCCAGCATGGTGCCTTCGATCTTTATTCGCTGGGCAGCGACGAAAAGGAAGGCGGCGTGGGTGAGGCGGAATATGTCACCAACTGGTGAGGCGGTAAGCCAGTCCGGCTTTTCCCTGATCGAACTGATGGTCACCATGGCTTTGGCGACAACCATGCTGGCGCTGGTGCCGCCCTTGCTCGGGCAGGGTGGCGAGCGGGCTCGTCTCGACCATGACCGGCGCGGTCTGATCGATCAGTTTCGCCTGGCGCGCAGTGAAGCGATTGCCGGCGACCACGAGATATCGATAGGATTCGATCTCGCGCATCGCCGCTACGGCATCGGTAAACCGGATCAGACCATCGATGCGGGGGTCTCGGTGGCTTTGGAGACGCCGTTGGCCGACAGCGCCGAGATCCGCTTCTACGCCGATGGCAGCGCCAGTGGCGGTACCATCCGTCTGGTCAACCGCAGCGGCAGCGTCGCCCTTGAGGTGGATTGGCTGACCGGCGGCGTGGCGCAGCTCCCATGACAAGACACCAGGATGGCTTTACCCTGATCGAGTTGCTGTGTGCGCTCACCATCCTGGCGCTGGTGTTGGGGGTCACTCTGCGCATCTTCGCGGGAGGCAGCCGGAGCGCCGAGGCGACCCGCGACTATGCCCGCGGTCTGGTGGTGGTACAATCCCATCTGGCCTTGCTGCAGGCTGCCGACCGGTTGACGCCTGGCCAGCGGTCCGGTGCGGACGGGGACATAGCCTGGCAGGAGACGGTCAGTCCTGCACATGATGGCGTGTTCGCCGCTCAAGGCGCTCTGACGGCCTGGCGCCTGGACAGTGAGGCACGGCTGGCCAATGGTCGCGTTCTGCATCTGAGCACGGTGCGATTGGAACGGAACGCAAGCCATGAATAAGCGGGCCGCCGAACAAGGTTTCACGCTGTTGGAAATGCTGGTTTCGATAACCTTGTTGTCGCTGTTGCTGGTGGCCTTGTTCGGCGGATTGCGCTTTGCCGGGCGCAGCGACGCCAGGGTCGCAAAGGTAGTGAGCGACAGCCAGGACCTCGATCTGGTACGAGACCTGCTGACACGCCAGCTCGCCGACGCCTTTCCGCTGACAGCTGACGGCGACCATGCGCCGCGCCTGTTGTTTACCGGCAGTCCCGACCGGCTGGCTTTCACGATCCTGCGCGGGCCGGGCCAGGGGACCGCCGGTTTGGTGCTGGCAGTGTTCGACATCACCAGCCTGGATGGCATCAGCAGCCTGTTCTATCGCGAATATCCGTTCCGCTTCGGCGCAACCGTCATGGTGGCCGATCAGCCGTCCCGCTCGACCCGCCTGGCGCAAAGCCGGGGCAGCATGCATTTTCACTATCGCGGCCAGAGCGATGTTTGGCAGGACGACTGGAATTCCGCGACAGCCCTGCCGAGGCTGGTCAGTCTGCGCACTCCGGCCTGGCCCGAGATGATCGCCGGACCGCGTGCCGAGGCGATGTCCCGATGAGCGGCACAAGGCAAAGCGGCATAGCCCTGGTCATCGTGCTTTGGGGGGTGACCCTGCTGGCGCTGCTGGCTGCCGGTTTCGCCCAATCGACCGGACTGGCGGCGCGGCGCATGGCCCATGTCGTCGATTCCGCGCTGGCGCGCGCTCAGCTGGATGAAGCGCTGGCCGCCGCCGTGGTCGGCCTTACCCAGCCGGATCCGGCCCGGCGCTGGCGTGGCGATGGGTCGCTCCACCAGCAGAGTATCAGTGCTGCCGCCGCGGAAATCAGCGTCATCGCCGAGTCCGGCCGAATCGACCTCAACCGGTCGCCGCCCACTTTGCTGCAGGCGCTGTGGCGACAAGTGGCCGGCGACGACGCCGTCGCCGACCAGTTGACCAAGGGCCTGGCCGCCCGCACCGATCCGCCCCGAGGCCGGCCAGTGCTGGCGGTAGCCGAATTGGGCAGTCTTGCCGGCATGACGGCGCCGGTCTATCGCCGCTTGGCCCATGCTGCCACGGTGCATAATCCGAGCGGCGTTCTCGACTGGCGGATCGCCGGCAAATCGTCCCTTGCGGCGATTCTCTCGCCGAGCCAAATCGTCACCCTGCTGGCGATGCGCCGACAACGCGACTATCTTCCCGATCCGGCCACAGCCCTCGCGCTGACCCAGGCGGGGGCCTTGCTGGAGGCATCGCCGGTGCAGACCGCCATCAGGGCTGAAATGGTCACGGTTCGCCTCAAGGTCACCCTGGCCGGGGGGGCCGCCGCCAGTGCCGAGATTCTGTTGCAATTGCTGCCCGAGGGGACGCAGCCCTTCCGCATCCTGGAATGGCGGGCACCGGCATGGAGCACGGAATCGTGATGAAAGCGCTGATCCTTCGGGCCTTGCGCTGGTGGACTCTCGAACTGATCGGGCTGCTGCCAACGGCCTGGCGTCCAGGGCGCGAGGGTCACCTGGCCTTGTGGCACGAGGGCCAACTGACGCTGTGGCGATTGCACGCTGACGGCCCGCCACAACCGGTGTCTGACCCGCAAAGCCTTGGCGCCGCGCCCCTCCTGCTGCGGCTGGTGGGCCAGCGGCCGTGGCGGCGGCAATTCCGCCTGCCGCTGGCGGCGCAGCCTTACCTATCCGAGATCTTCTCGAACGAGATGGACAGCCGCACGCCCTGGCGCGCCGAGCAGATCTATTTTCATCTCGACGCCGGACGCGATCCGTCCGATGCACTCCAACTGGTGGTGACCTTGGTCGCGCTGCCGAGGGTGGCCCTCGAACCGGTCTTGCGGCATCTGGCGGATCTGGATCTGCGCGCCGACCGGCTGGAATTGAGCGACAGCGTCGATCCAGCTGCGATCGGGCCGATGGTGGCGCTGGGTGA
>Ga0302319_10007095_pt1 | contig 22097 bp, 18 predicted proteins | sample Bog_T0_2_FD_203319 | JGI IMG/M metagenome (GOLD analysis project Ga0302319, IMG submission 203319) | Peat permafrost microbial communities from Stordalen Mire near Abisko, Sweden - Bog_T0_2 | ecosystem: Environmental > Terrestrial > Soil > Wetlands > Peat | place: Sweden: Abisko, Stordalen Mire... | reverse complement strand
TTGGCCACTCCAGACCAGTTGATAGCCGGTGGGTACGCTCACCTTTTCCGAGACGATTTTCTTGGCTTCCGTGACATAGCTGCCGATATCGCGCCCCGAAACGTCAACGTAGACATATCCGCTGAGGCGGCCATTTTCATCGCGGATCATGCCGGGGCCGGTCTTAAGCGAGATGTCGGCAACCTGCCCTAACGGGATCTGCGCCCCGGAAGGCGTGTTGACCAGCACTCTCTGCAATGCGTCGATGTCACTGCGGTAATCGCGCAAGTAGCGGACGTTGACCGAGTACCGTTCCCGCCCCTCGATGGTAGTGGTGACCGGCTCACCGCCCACAGCCGACATCAGAACGTCATTGGCATCGTCCACAGTCAGTCCGTATCGCGCGAGTTGATCTCGTTTCAAATCGAAGTCGAGAAAGTAGCCGCCGGTGGTCCGCTCGGCAAACACGCTGGTTGTGCCGGGGATGCCCTTCAGCGCCAACTCGATCTGTCCGCCGACTTTCTCGATTTCGCTCAGGTCGGAGCCGAGCACCTTGATGCCGAGAGGCGTGCGCACGCCGGTGGTCAACATGTCGATCCGTGCCTTTATTGGCATGGTCCAGGCATTCGAGATCCCCGGCATCGTCAGCGCTTCGTTGAGACCTCCGGAGGAATAGATCAGCTCCTGCGTAGTTTTGTGGTCCGGCCAGAAGCGGGAGAGTGTGCCCTGCAACCAATTCGGCGCCCACTTCGAATACCAGCGCTCGCGCTTGGGCCACTCCGTTTCGGGCTTTAGGACTATGACAGTTTCCATCATCGAGTAAGGCGCGGGATCGGTGGCACTCTCCACACGGCCAGCCTTCCCGAATACGCGATAGACCTCCGGGAAGCCCTTAATGATCTTGTCTTGCACCTGAAGCAGCCGCGCGGCTTCGGTTACGGACATGCCAGGCAACGTCGTAGGCATGTACAACAAGGTGCCCTCATCGAGCGGCGGCATGAATTCCGAGCCGAGTTTGAAGAACACCGGCACCGTCAGCGCCATGGCAATGACCGCGGCGGCAATCGTCTTCCACTTGTGCTCCAGCACGAACTCAACTACGGGATGATAAAGCTTCATCAGGGGACGACTGATGGGGTGGTTGTCTTCGCTGTGGATCGTGCCAACCAGCACGCTGTTTACGATTCCGGCCAGCCATCGCGGACGGAACTTGAAGTTATCCATGCGAGTGAACAACAACCGCATGGCCGGATCAAGCGTAATGGCCAGCACTCCTGCGATCGCCATGGCAAACGTCTTGGTGAATGCCAGCGGCTTGAACAGTCGGCCTTCCTGGCCTTCCAGCGTGAACACCGGCAGGAAAGCGATCGCGATGACGAGCAGACAGAAGAAACTAGGCCCGCCAACTTCCTTTACCGCCGAGATCACAACTTGGCGATAGTCGCCAGGCCGTCCTTCTGCAATCCAGTGCTCCAGCTTCTTGTGTGTCTGCTCGACAACCACTACTGCCGCATCGATCATGGCTCCGATCGCGATGGCGATTCCGCCGAGCGACATGATGTTAGCCGTCATGCCGCTCATCTGAATGGGAATGAAGGCCAGAATCACGGTGACCGGAATCGTGACGATGGGGATGATGGCACTCGGAAAGTGCCACAAGAAAATCATGATCACCAGGCTGACGATGATCAGTTCCTCAATGAGCGTGTGCTTCAGGTTATCGATTGAACGATCGATCAGGTCCGAACGGTCGTAGGTGTTGACGATCCTCATACCTTCGGGAAGAGTGGGCTCGATCTCCTTGATTCTTTGTTTCACCCGCTCGATGACCTTCTCCGCGTCCTCACCGAACCGCATGATGACGACACCGCCGACTACTTCTCCCTTGCCATCCAATTCACCGGTGCCGCGCCGCATGTCGGGACCGAAAGTCACCGTGGCCAGGTCCTTCACCAACACCGGCGTGCCGGTCTGCGGGTTCGACATGACGACGATGTTGCCAATGTCATCGAGCGATTTGATGTAGCCGCGCCCGCGCACCATATACTCGCGGCCGGACATCTCGACCAACCGGGCGCCGACATCGTTATTGCTCTTCCCAATGGCGCCTACGACCATGTTGATCGGAATCTTGTAGCCGAGGAGCTTGTTGGGATCGATGTTGACCTGGTACTGCCGCACGAAGCCGCCCAAGGGCGCCACTTCGGCGACACCGGGCACGGACTGCAGAGCGTAACGCAAATACCAATCCTGGAAACTTCGCATCTTCTCGATGCTGTTCTGTCCGCTGGTATCGACCAGAGCATATTCATACACCCAGCCGACGGCGGTCGCATCCTTCGCCAACTCAACCTCTACACCCTTGGGCAGACGTGGGACGACGGAGTTCAAATACTCAAGCGTTCGCGAGCGTGCCCAGTAAATATCCGTGCCTTCCTCAAAGATGATGTAGACATAGGAGTATCCGAAATCGGAGAAGCCGCGGATGTCCTTCACCTTGGGCAAGCCCAGCAACGCCGAGGTGATGGGGTAGGTGACCTGATCTTCCATGATGTCGGGGCTGCGGTCCCACTTGGAATAGACGATGACCTGCGTGTCCGATAGGTCGGGGATCGCATCCACTTTTGTGTTCTTCAGCGAATGCCAACCAATCAGCACGGCTGCGCCGACGAACAGAAGAACGAGAAATCTGTTGGTTGCGCAAATGTCGATGACTCGATCGATCATTGCTGGGCCTCCGCCAGCACTTCCGGTAGACTCCGCAAAACGCCACCGTTCCCGGCCACAAACTCTTCCGCTGCTTTTCGGTCGCTAAACGCAAATGTGCCGGGCGAGCAGCGGTCAAACTCCAACTGTTCCGCGTGCTTGGATTCATCCATCTTGGACATGTCGTGTTCGCAGGCGATCACGCGGCTATCCTCGACAAACCACGCGCCATCCGGGCTTACCATCTTTCCCGTGGAATAGTCCGTTACTGCGATCAGCCGCAAAGGCTTCTTTTCTTGCCGCGCCTCCGTCACCGCACAGTGCGCGCAGCAGACGTTGCGCCGCCTGCCGCCGACTTCAGCCACAACGTGGGCTTTCGGATTAATGTGACGCCGGCAGAATCCGCATTCCGTCTGCGCGCGGCGGCTCATCAGCAGATATTCTCCGGCGAACAGGCCCGCCACTACGATCAGGACGATTACTGAATAGATCGATGCTCTTTTTGCCATGCCCATCTCCTCAGTGCTCCATCCCGCTCATCGCACTCTTCAGGCGGCTTTCGGAATCAATCAGGAAATTCCCCGAGATCACGATGGTTTCCCCTGCGTTCAGGCCAGAGAGCACGACCACTTTGCCCTCAAGCTTCGCGCCCATCTGGATCACCCGTGGTTCGAACACGCCGCCCTCATGAACCACAAACACGTACTGCTTGTCCCCGGAATCCATCACGGCTTCCTGCGGCACCACAATCTGCTTGCCGTAGTTGATCTTTAACTGTACGTCAGCGAACATCTGCGGCTTCAAGTCGAATCTTGGGTTCGGAAACTCGATGCGTACCTTTACCGTGCGGGACACCGGATCGACGGTTGGGTAAATATAGGTGATTTTCCCCGTGTAGGTCCTGCCAGCGTAGTAGCTCAGTTGCATGTCCGCCGTCTGGCCCACTTTCACAAACGGCACTTCGTACTCGAACACATCCGCATCCACCCAGATCGTGGACAGGTCGGTGATCGAATACAGATCCATGTCCGGAGTTACCGCGGTTTGCGGAAACGCCTTACGGTCGGTCACGAAGCCACTGACGGGCGAATAGAAGGTCAGAGTCTTCGTGACTTCACCGGTCTCATCGAGCTTCTTGATTTGTTCGTCGCTGATGTCCCACAGTTTGAGCCGTTCCCGAGTGGAGCTCAGCAGCGACTGCGATCCCTGGGCAACGTCCGGGAATTGCGATGTGCCCATCTCCTTTGCGCCGCGCTTGGCAATCAGGTATTCCTCTTCAGTCGCCACAAGATCCGGACTGTAAAGCGTGAAAAGCGGCTGGCCCTTCTTGACCAGTTGCCCGATGTAATCAACGTATCCCTTGTCGATGTAGCCGTTGACCTTCACGTGTACATGCGCCAGCTTGGTTTCATCGCTTGTCAGCTGGCCAGTTGTGCGCACGGTTCGCACCAGAGACTCCCGCTCGACTGTCCCCGTTCTCACGCCGATCATTTGCTCCCTGTCGGGTGCGATGGTGACAGTGCCAGCCGGCATCGCCGCTGCGGTTGTCGCACCAGTACCCTGAGACGAGCTGTCTTCCGCGTACTGAGGCACCAGGTCCATGCCGTCCGGCGCTTTTCCGGGCTGGTTGTAATGGTGCTGCGGGTTCATCGCGTCATACCAATAAAGAACCTCGCGTTCGCTTCCTGTTGCGTGCGTTTGCGAAGCTGGGTGCGAGCCCTGGAAGAGGGCTGAAACCCTTCCGCTGAAAATGACTGCGGCTGCCAAAACAATTGCGGCCGCGAGTGCTGAGATTCTGAGAACTTTGTGAAACATCGTTTTACTCTCCTCTCGCCGGGTGCTGGTCGGCCGGTTGCGCGGGCGTCGAAGTCAGGTCCACGCCCACCATGCTCTCCATGCGCGCCAACGAAGCTTGGTAATTCGCCAGCTCGCGGTAGTAGTCGATTTCGTAATTGAGGACGGTTGAAAAATTTCCCAGAACGCTCAGGAAATCCACTGTGCCTACCTGGTAAGCGGACATCGAAGACTCCAATGCCAACGATGACTGCGGCACCACACCCTGAGAGAACAAGCGCAGAAGTTCATCCGAGGCTTTTGCGGCCAGGTACTGCTGCTTCAGTTCGAAATTCAGTTCGTTCTGCCGATTATCGCGGCCGCTCTCGGCGGAAAGCCGCTCTTCCGTAGCCTGCCTGACTTCCTCGCGTTGTTTGCTTTTGTAGAAGACCGGAATGTTTATGGCGAACGTCATGCCATACATATCGGGCAGCATGGGGCGTTGTTGATACATGAACCCGACGCTTAGATCCGGGTAGTAATCCTTCTGCGCCAGGTTTACCGCGAGTTGGTTGCGTTCAATCGTCTGCTCCTCGCGGTGGAGCCCGGGATCATTCTGCCGCGCCAGCCTGTACAAATCCTCGATCGAGTAGTTCAGAGGCGACCGCTCGATATTTTCGGCTGGCGGGAGAGGCGCTTCTGGACTGCGCGCCAGCAACGTGTTCAAACGCGCCTGGGACGTGTCTCGTTGCTGTTGCAGCACAGTGATCCGCTGCAGCAGGAGTGAAATTTCAACTTGCGACCGAAGAACGTCCTGCTGAATGCCTTTGCCAACGCGGTAACGGGCCTCGGCAATCTGGGACAGCTTCGTCAACAAATCCTTGTCCTTCAGCGTGGTCTGAAGCGCTTTGTCATAGAACCAGTATTCGAAATAGGCCGCCTTCACGTCCACGGTTACGCGCCGCCGAACCGCTTCCAGGTCCGAAGATCCGGCATCGGCCTCTTTCGAAGCGATCTCGCCGCGCAGCTTCAGCTTGCCGGGGTAAGGCAGGGTTTGCATTGCGTTGACACCGCGATAGCTTGACGGGTCTCCGGTTTGCACAGAGAACGGCCGAATGTTGCCCATCCAACTCACGCCAACACTTGGGTCGGGGAGCGCCTTCGCTTGCGGCACGCGCCGCCGCTGCGCTTCCACACTATGCAGAGCACCCTGAACAGCCGGATTCTTTTGCAAAGCTTCGCGAACGAGGTCTGCGAGAAGATGGCCTTCGACGGGAGCGGGCGACGGTCCCGCGGTTTGTGCAGTGCCGGTCGCAGGCTCCTGAAGCGTGACCGGGAGCTGAACCTGTTGTGAGACACCGAGGGCTGGCCACAAACAGCCAAAGGCAAGCAGAGCAACTATTTTGCTGGTCATAAGGGTGTTCTCTCTTGCTCAGACGACGCTGAAAAATGCGTGTTCGAAATGTTAGGCAATCACGCCTAAAAGGGATGAGCAAAAAAGGACAGACTAGATCAGGAAAGTGCAGAAAACGGACTGGAGGGAGGGACACGACGCCCGAGCAAGCGGATCGGGCGGTTCGGCTTTTGCCGGTCCGGTTGGGACATCCAACACCGAGGCAATGAGCGTTGGAGCCGCATAGCCACCGACACCTGGAACCTGCGCCATTGGCGCGGGCACCGGTCTGGCAGCAGAGATTTGGCAGCAGGAGCCATCTGCGGGAGCTTCTTGAATGCTGAATGAAGGCGCATGTCCGCCCATCATCGGGCAATGCGATGTGCAATGTCCGGCCGCCGCTTGCAACCAGCACGAACCCAGCGCCGACAACGGCATTGCCAACACAACCATTACCAGCGCCCAACCGACGAGTTTGCACCGACACGTCATGCTTCTATTGAAGATACTACGGGCCTCCGCCCTCCGTGGCTGTGACCCGCGTCACAGCTACTTATCGCACTCACCCCGGCCATAACTTCGACCCGGTCATTCAGTTTCCGCTGCCTCGGTGGGAGCGGGATTGTCTTCTTACCTTATACTACCGTCTCCAGAGTTGCCGGATAGAGTTGTCGGCTGGCCGCCATGGGGCGCGGCAGACAGAGAGGCAAGATTAAATGGCGCGAGTGTTCATCACAGGTTCTTCCGACGGACTCGGCCGAATGGCCGCACAACTTCTCCTCGAGCAGGGGCATGGCGTAGTTCTGCACGCTCGTAACCAGCCGCGAGGACAGGAAGCGCTGTCCCTCGTTCCGGGAGCGGAAACCGTCGTCATTGGCGATCTGAGCAGCATCGCGCAAACCCGCAACGTGGCTAAACAGGTCAACGCACTCGGCTCCTTCGATGCCGTGATCCACAACGCGGGTATCGGCTACAGGGAGTCCCAACGCATCGCGACGGAAGACGGCCTGCCTCATGTATTTGCCGTCAATATCCTTGCACCGTATATTCTTACCGCGCTGATTCAAAGACCGAAGCGCCTCGTCTACCTGAGCTCCGGTCTCCATAAGGGCGGCGATGCCAGCCTGAAGGATCTCGCATGGGAGCACCGCCCCTGGCAGGGACAACAGGCTTACTCCGATACCAAGCTGCATGATGTGCTTCTGGCCTTCGCGATCGCACGCCGCTGGCCGGACGTTCTCTCCAATGCGCTCGAGCCCGGCTGGGTGGCAACCAAGATGGGAGGTCCGGGGGCGCCGGACGATCTGGACGCGGGGCACCGCACTCAGGTCTGGCTCGCGGTCAGCACCGACCCGGCTGCGATGGTCACAGGAGAGTACTTCTTTCACTTACGGCCCCGCACCCCAAACCCTGCCGCCCGTGACGCGGACCGGCAGGAGAAACTACTCGAGGCCTGCAAACGCTTCTCGGGAGTGGATCTGCCCACGTAACAGTTCCGCGCCGTCACGGGCCGCAACCATGGAGCATCCAGGCTCCGTCCCGAACCGAATTGAAGGAGTGTCCAAACGTTTCCCATCGGGCACGGGTGCTCTCTCCAGTCCTGTGTAATATTGAGGATGACTCGTGCATCTGCTCGAAAACATTCCGCTCGCGCCGCTTACCACCCTCAAGATCGGAGGCCCGGCAAAGTTCTTCGTCGAGGTGAGCAGTATCGTTGAATTGCAGCAAGCAATTGCATTCGCGCGCTCGCGCGAGCTGCCTCTCTTCACTCTGGGCGGCGGCAGCAACCTGGTGGTCGCCGATGCGGGTTGGCCGGGCCTCGTATTGAAAATCGCGGTTCAAGGCATTGAACGGCATAGCGGACACGATGAAGATGGCAAGGTTATCTTCGACGTGGGCGCCGGCGAATCCTGGGATAAATTTGTTTCTCACGCCGTGATGGCCCGCTGCGCTGGCGTCGAGTGCCTGAGCGGCATCCCGGGCAGCGTGGGCGGGACTCCCGTGCAGAATGTCGGCGCCTACGGTCAGGAAGTTTCCGAGACGATTGTCTCGGTGCAGGTTCTGGATCTGAAAGACGGACAGGTGCGCGAACTCTGCCGTGAAGCCTGCGGCTTCGGCTACCGGACCAGCATCTTCAATACCAGCGAGCGCGGACGCTTCGTCGTTCTCCGCGTCACCTATGGGCTCACACCCGGGGGCAGCCCACGCATCGCCTATGCCGATCTCAAGCGCCACTTCGAAGGGCGCGAAACGCAGCCCGATCTGGCCGAAACCCGCGAGGCCGTACGCCATATCCGCGCGCTCAAAGGCATGCTCATCATCCCCGGAGACGCCGATTGCCAAAGCGCGGGCTCGTTCTTCAAGAACCCTGTGCTTTCCGCAGAGCAGCACGACGATCTCAAACAGCGCGCCGTCGCACGCGGCCTAACCTTGCCCAGCTATCCGGCGCTCGAAACCCGCAAGAAGGTTTCAGCGGCCTGGCTGGTCGAGCGCTCCGGGTTCACCAAAGGATTCGGCTTTGGCCGCGTCGGCATTTCCACCAAACATGCCCTGGCCATCATCAATCGCGGCCAAGCCACAGCCGCCGATGTCATCGCTTTGAAAGAACATATTCAGCAGCGTGTGGAAGAAATCTGGGGCGTCCGCCTGGAACCGGAACCCGTCATGGTTGGCTTCTGAAGCTGATCGACTAGGCTTTCTTCACTTCCTTCATCTCTTCCTTCATCAATTTCCGCAGCGCTCCATTGATCCGTGTCTGGTAACCGCGCCCCGATTTCTTGAACCAAGCCAGCACGTCGGCGTCCAGACGCAGCGTGACCACTTTCTTGAGCGGCTTATACCACTCCATCCTCTCCGGAAGCGAAAAAGAACGCCGCTTCGGCTCCTCGGCCACGGCGCTCAGGCTGATCGTCTTCTTGCGGGTTGCCTTCCGGATCTTCTTAACTCCTGTAGCTCGTTTCATTTAAGAGGAAGTATACATACAAACTCGTGCTTATGTCTTTGCAGCTACAAATGTTCGGACTGGAACATTAGCGCAAACTGCTCTGGTGTTTCGGTGGGAACGTTTCGTCATTACTGCGTTGAGGTCTTCGCATTCGCGGGCAAGAGCTTGCCTTGTTCTCGCAAGCCATGAGCGGAAGGGACGCGCACGCCACACCAGGAAAACCGCGCCGCCCCGGTTCGTGACCCCGGTTTCTCAATTGTGACCCCATTGCATGGGGCAAGGTGCAACGATCCGCCCGGCGGCGCTAATTTACTCATCGGCAAGTCTTGCCGCCTGCTTAAATATCTTCACAAACATTTCTCGCGTGAGCTTGCCGGTCTGCGTGTTCTGGTTCGAAGGATGGTAAGAGGCCAGTAACACCTTACCATCGGGTAACCGGTAACTGGCGGCGTGTTTGAAGGGGTATGATCCCCGATTGAAAAGCAGGCCGCGTCGTTTCACATAATTCAGATAGGCATCGAAGCCGATTTTGCCCAGCGCGACCACGACCTTTACCTTCTCTAATCCTGCCATCTCGCGGTCAAGAAAGTGGGAACACTCGGCGAGCTCTTGCGGTGTGGGCTTATTGTCCGGCGGAGCGCAGCGGACCGCGGCAGTGATGTAGAGATCTCTTAGCTTGAGTCCATCGTTGCGATCGGTGGCGTTGGGCTGGCTGGCGAATCCGGTCTCATAGAGCACAGGGAACATGAACTTGCCGGAGGCATCGCCGGTGAAGGGGCGCCCAGTGCGGTTGGAGCCGTGGGCGCCGGGAGCCAATCCCATGACGAGGACGCGCGCTTCGGGATCGCCGAAGCCGGGCACGGGCTTGCCCCAGTAGTCGCAGTCACGGTAAGCGCGGCGTTTCTCGCGGGCAACCTGCTCGCGGTAGGCGACGAGGCGCGGGCAGCGGGTGCAGGCGACGACTTCGCGGTTGAGGATGGTTAGCCAGTGGGGATGGTGAGTGTTCATGTATTTACTATGAGCTATTGATCAACATTGAGGGGCTTGCGGTGCTGGCGGATCCAACTGAGAATTTTCGGGAAGCGGAATTCATGGCGCTCCATGGAGCCGTTGATGAAGTCGTAGCCAGCCGCGGCTTCCACTTCGATGTAGCAGCCGTTACGGCGCAGGAAGACGTCGGCGGCGGTGAAGGCGATGCGCTTATTTCCGTCGAGGAAGCCGTGGTTGTTGCCGAGCGACTCCATCAGCGCGGCTGCCTCTTCTTCGAGCGAGTTGTAGTAGCCGGTTTGCGGACGGAAAACGGCGGCCTCGACCGCACCCTTGTCGCGGACGCCGTGCAGGCCTCCGAACATGTCGATGAGCCGGTGCTGCATCTGGTAGACTTCCGCGACCGTTAGGTAAACCGACATTTACTTGGCGAGGCGTTCAAGCAAATCGCGGTTGCGCGCCACCGACTGCTCGAAGGCGTCCATCACCTCGGGGCGGACCAGGTGCTGCGACGGGACCACATTTTTCAGGTAGAACTTCAGCGCTTCTTCAAGAACGTGCCGCTGCGATTGGCCGTTGCGCTTGGCGACGGCGACAAACTCTTTGTAGAGCTTGGCGTCGATTTCGGGGGTGAACTTCTTGGTTGTGGTTGGCATGGAACACACCCTCTCGAGTCATTCTAACGGATCGAAGCGATAAATCAAGGCAAATCTTGATTTATCAATATCACAACAGACAGCTCGTTGTGCGTGCATTCGTAGTGCCCATCCGTCGGAAACCGCGACGGATGGTGCGGCCTCGGTCGTGGTGGCGCAAACGTGGGCCAGCCGCCACGGTCGTGGCCGACACTCGACGAACTATCGTGTCATCGAATTGAAGTGCGTTTTGGAGCCATCATCGGATCTCCAGCACAGGACCAAGGGTAAGCGTCTCTTGCTTGTAAGCGTTCGCACATACCTGACGTCGTGTTCCGACGGGAGCGAGTCGAGAACGATGAACCATCGGTCCGAGGAAGAACGCCAGCCGTAATAGTTGTATTCGAGAAGCTGACCGAGAGCCTCGCGGATCGCAAACCGTGGCGTCGTCCCGTAGCAGACTTTTAGCTCGGCCCGGCAGAAATTTGGGCCGTCTCGAAACTCCACATCGACACGATCCTTTTCTCGCCCGAGAACCTTCCGGCCCGTCTGCTGAAGCCAGCCAACAAACTGGTTGCAGAGCTCTTTGTGCCTCGGCCTAATGATCTTAAGGCTGGCCGCGGTTGCGCGTTGGTAGACATCCTCCAGCAAGGGTTGTGGTGCACAGTCGAAACTAGGGAAATCGGGTCCGCGCTTGCCGGCAACTGAACCGAGTAATGCCTTGATCGGCTCATCGAAGATAGTCGGTTTCCCGAAACGCGCGTTCTCGCTCCGAAACCTTTTCGGCATGGAACGGTAGAGACGGTATGGGTCAAAAATCTCCGCCTTGTCACGCGGACACTTGAATTTCAGTCTGTCGGCCCTCGCCGGGGGGTGTTGCTTGAGGCGTTCCTTTTGCTCAACGCGTGGGACCGCGTCTAGCGCCTCCGAAAAACGCCGTTTATTGACTCCCTTCTTCGCAAAGAAAAGGTCCAGCTCGCGGAGATCCTCGGCTGTCGCGAGCGAGGCATCGTGGTAGGCACCCACCAGGAGCCACTCCTTCGTCGGCGATTTAGCCCAGAATAGAATGTCAAAATATTCGCCTTCGAATCTTTTCGCTGACCAGTGCAGCCAGCCGAAGATATTGCCTCGAAAAACGTCCTGGGTGCAGAAATTCCACTCCTCGTTCCCAAAGCCATGTCTTCCCGGGTTGCCGCTGTCCGTTGTCACGCCGCTGGGCCTTGTCCAGCCGCTCCTGTTCCAGCAGACCCTCTGGAGAATGGTAGCCATGTGTCCTCCCCGGATAGTCGCGATTATAGGCCCGTCGGGATCGCCACCGGTCTGGCCGCAAGAAGTTGGGGCTGCCGTTTGACGGTGCTCTCCTTCTGTCTTTACACTCAAGTTAACGCCGTATGAATCTGGCCGGGTTCTGTTTGCTCGACGGAGCCTCCGGAGACAGCGGGATCGTGAAAGGCAAAACGTGAGTCCCACAGAAACCAGCGACGCGGCAAAGACGGACACCATTAACAAGGACATCAAGCGGGAGATCTCGGTGGAGATTCCGGCGGCGGAAGTTGCCCGCGAGACCGAGCTGCAGATTCAGCGCTATCAGAAGAGTGCGCGGCTGCCGGGGTTTCGGGCGGGACACGTGCCGGCCTCCATCATCCGGCAGCGCTTTGGCGATGGGCTGAAGAACGATGTGATCGAAGCCCTGGTGCCGAAGCACTTTCGCAGGGAAGCTGAGAAGCAAGGGCTGATTCCGGTATCGCAGCCGCGGGTCACCGATCTGCACATGGTTGACGGCGAGCCGCTGACCTTTAAGGCCAGTTTCGAAGTGCTGCCGGAGATTCAGGTGGAGGGCTACAAGGACCTGCGTGCCGACAAGCCGGAGATTGCCGTCACCGACGAGGAAGTCGAAGGCGCGCTCACCAACGTACGCGAGCAGCATGCGACCTACACTACGGTGGAAGGACGTCCACTGGCCGAGGGCGATTACGCTCAGGCTTCCATGGACGGAAAACCCAAAGACGGCCAGGATGTCGCGGAGGCCAAGGCGAATCCCGTGCACATGGACGATGTGCTGATCGAGATTGGCGGGAAGAACACGGTGCCGGAGTTTAGCCAGAATCTGACCGGGGCTTCGGCCGGCGACGAGCGCACCTTTGACGTGAGCTATGCCGAAGACATCTCCGACAAGCGGCTGGCGGGCAAGACGTTTGTCTACACGGTGAAGGTAAACGGCATCAAGCAGAAGAATCTGCCTGAGCTGAACGATGATTTTGCCAAGGAGTTGGGCGAGTTCACCAGCCTGGAGCAGGTTCGCAAGCAGATCCGCGAGAATATGGGGGCGGAAAAACGGCACACAGCGGAGCATGCTGCGAAGGACAAGCTGGTTGCGGAACTGGTGAAGCGCAATGATTTCGAGGTGCCGGAGTCTTTGGTGGATCGGCAGATCGATTTGCGCCTGGAGCGGGGACTGCGGGCTTTGGCGGCGCAGGGCATGAAGATGGAGGATTTGAAGAAGATGGATCTGCCCCGGCTTCGGGCCGGGCAGCGGGAGCAGGCGGTGCACGATGTGAAGTCTTCGTTGCTGCTGGAGCGCATCGCGGAACTGGAGAAAATCTCAGTCAGCGACGAGGAAATGAAGCGGGAGATTGAAGCGATGGCTCGGCAGTCAAAACAGACGTCCGAAGCGGTGCAAGCACGTTTGACAGAGGATGGGGGCCTCGATAGAATCCGGATGAGAATCCGCAGCGAAAAGACCCTCGAGTTTCTTTATCACCAGTCCGCATAGTCATATCGATATAAACAATATAGATAAGGACGCGGACCACTTTCGACCCTCCCCGAGCAGCGAAGCCGTTACTTCGGGGCGGAGTGTGGCAGGTCCGGTCACAGGTCAGGATGAAAAATGAAGCAAAATGATCCGCAGATGATGCTGGTACCGATGGTGATTGAGCAAACTGGGCGGGGCGAACGCGCCTACGACATATATTCCCGGCTGCTCCGCGATAACATTATTTTCATAGGTACGCCGATTGACGACAACATCGCCAACCTGGTGATTGCGCAAATGCTGTTTCTAGCCCAGGAAGACCCCGAAAAAGACATTCAGCTTTACGTGAACTCTCCGGGCGGGTCGATCACGGCCGGCATGGCGATTTATGACACCATGCAGTATGTGAAAAATGACGTGATGACGCTGTGTGTAGGTCAGGCTGCGTCGATGGCGGCACTGCTGTTGGCGGCGGGCGCGCCGAAGAAGCGGCTGGCACTGCCGAATTCCCGGATCCTGATTCATCAACCGTCGATGGGAGGGTTGTCGGGGCAGGCTACGGACATTGACATCCACGCGCGGGAGATTCTGCGCATGCGGGAGATTACTAATCAGTTACTCTCCAAGCACAGCGGCCAGAAGCTGGATAAGGTGGAAAAGGACGTGGAGCGGGACTTCATTATGAATGCGCAGCAGGCGAAGGAGTATGGAATCATAGACGATATCATCTACAAGACCGGAAAAGCGGTATGATCTGCCTTCGCGCCTGAACTGTGCACCGCAGCGACGGCGGGAGAGAGCGTAAGATCAGGAGTAAGGGCAGAGGTTTGGTTTATATCGCAAGCAGTTTAAAGGAGTAGAGCCGAGTGAAAAACAAGTCAGGCTCCGACGAGATTCTGCGCTGTTCGTTCTGCCACAAGTCGCAGGATGCCGTAGCCAAACTCATATCGTCGCCCAGCGATTATCCCCGCGCCTATATTTGCGATGAGTGCGTGGCGGTGTGCAACTCGATCCTGGAAGACGACCGCACGGCTACTCCCCAAACCGCGGCGCCCAACCAACTGCCCAAGCCGCAAGAGGTGAAGACCTTCCTCGACGAATACGTCATCGGGCAGGAGCAGACCAAGAAGAAGCTCGCAGTAGCGGTCTACAACCACTACAAGCGCATCTTCATGAACCGTCAGAAGACGAACGATGGCATCGAACTGAGCAAGTCGAACATTATGCTCATCGGTCCGACGGGCACTGGGAAAACGCTGCTGGCGCAGACGCTGGCCCGCATGCTGGACGTACCGTTCGCCATTGTCGATGCCACTACCCTCACTGAAGCTGGATACGTCGGCGAGGATGTGGAGAACATCATCCTGAAACTGCTGCAGGCGGCCGAGGGCGATGTGAGCCGTGCCCAGACCGGCATCATTTACATCGACGAAATCGATAAGATCGGGCGTAAGGACGAGAATCCGTCGATTACTCGCGATGTCTCCGGCGAAGGCGTGCAGCAGGCGCTGCTGAAGATTCTGGAAGGAACCATTGCCAACGTTCCGCCGCAAGGGGGACGGAAGCATCCGCACCAGGAATTCACTCCGGTCGACACCACCAACATCCTCTTTATTTGCGGAGGGGCGTTCGTCGGTCTGGAGAAGATTATTGGAAGACGGGTGGGGAAAAAGTCGCTGGGGTTCCGAGGCGGCGAAGAGGCAGACAAGGAAGATCTCGTCGTCTCGCGCAAGCGCAACTTCGAACTGCTGAGCGAAATCCAGCCGGAAGACTTGATCAAGTTTGGTCTGATTCCAGAATTCGTAGGACGGCTGCCGGTGGTGGGCATGCTGGAAGATCTTGACGAATTCGCGCTGATCGAGATCCTCACCCGGCCCAAGAATGCCATCGTGAAGCAGTACCAACGCCTGTTTGAGTTCGAGAATGTGCGTCTGAAGTTCAGCGACGATGCTCTGCGCGCCATCGCCCGCCAAGCTATGGCGAGGAAAGTGGGAGCGCGGGGACTGCGCATGATTCTGGAAGAACTCATGCTCGACCTGATGTTCCACCTGCCCAGCCAGAAGAAACTAAAGGAGTTTGAGGTCACGCGGGAGATGGTGGAGAAGCGCAATGCTTCCGTGACTTTGGAGAAGGCTGGGTAGTGAAAAAGTAGTAAACTGGTAAGGAACGGTTTCTAGGGAGCGAGCCAAACGCGCGGTTGTATCGCGCGGCCCGCTCAGACCCTCAGCCAAGCAAAGAGCGCTTGGCTGAGGATGACAACGAACTTACGGCGATTGTCATTCAGCACGTAATCCGGGGAGATTGAGTGACCACATCCAAGGAAAAATTCGAGAGCAAGAAGCTGCCCATGATGCCCATTCGGGACGTGGTCATCTTCCCTTACATGATGACGCCGTTCGTCGTGGGCCGAGAGTCCAGCGTGCGGGCCCTGGAAGAGGCGCTGGCCGCGGACAAGAAAATTTTCCTGGCCACCCAGCACGATGCCTCCATCGACGAACCCAAGTCCAATGAGATTTACCAGGTCGGCACGATCGTCAACATCGTGCAGAGCCTCAAGCTGCCCGATGGCAACATCAAGGTGCTGGTGGAAGGCATTGAGCGCGGCCGGCTGCTCCAGGCCACCGACGCGGACGGCTACATGCAGGCGAACGTTCGGGTCGCCCGTTATCCCACCGAGATGAACGCGCAGATCGAAGCTGGCATGCAGCGCGTGACCACGCTGTTTGAGCAGTATGTAAAGCTTTGCCAGGCGCTGAATTACGAAACCATGATCTCGGCCGTACGGATGGAAGATCCGGCCAAACTCACCGACATCATTGCGGCGAATCTGCAACTTTCCATCGAAGAAAAGCAGGAACTGCTGGAGATTTTCGATCCTTCGGAGCGCTTGAACCGCATCGCCGACGTGCTCGATGTTGAGATCGAAAAACTGAACGTGGACCGCACCATCCAGTCGCGGGTGAAGCGGCAGATGGAAAAAGCGCAGAAAGAGTACTACCTCAACGAGAAGATCAAGGCCATTCAGAAGGAATTGGGCCGCGGCGAGAAGAGCGAGTTCGACGAACTGAAGAAGAAGGTCGAATCCGCCGGCATGCCCAAGGAAGTCAAAGACAAGGCGCTGCAGGAACTGAAGAAGCTGGAAGCGATGCCGCCCATGTCGGCGGAATCCACGGTTTCGCGCAACTATCTGGATTGGCTGCTGGCGGTGCCGTGGAAGAAGCGGTCGAAGGAAATCCGCAACATCTCGCGGGCCGAAAAAGTTCTGAACGAAGATCATTACGGCCTGGAGAAGATCAAGGAACGCATCCTGGAATTTCTCGCGGTGCGGCAGTTGGTAAAAAATCCCAAGGGATCGATTCTGTGCTTTGTTGGACCTCCGGGCGTGGGCAAGACTTCGCTGGGCATGTCGATCGCGAAAGCCACCGGGCGCAAGTTCGTGCGCATGTCGCTGGGCGGAGTGCGCGATGAAGCCGAGATTCGCGGCCACCGCCGCACTTACATCGGCGCGTTACCGGGCCAGATCATTCAGATGATGAAGAAGGCGGGTACCAAGAACCCGGTCTTCATGCTCGACGAAGTGGACAAGATGTCGATGGACTTCCGCGGCGACCCGTCGGCAGCGCTGCTGGAAGTTCTCGATCCCGAACAGAACTTCATGTTTGTCGATCACTACCTCGACGTGGAGTATGACCTCTCGCAGGTATTCTTCGTGGCCACCGCGAACGTGATGCACACCATTCCTCCGGCGCTGCAGGATCGCATGGAAGTATTGCGGCTGCATGGTTACACGGAGCAGGAAAAGCTGGAAATCGCCAAGCAGTTCCTGGTGAAGAAGCAGATGCTGCAGGCGGGCTTGTCGGAAAAGAATGTGAAGTTCACCGATGACGCTATCACCACGCTGATCCGCGCCTACACGCGCGAAGCCGGGGTGCGCAATCTGGAGCGCGAAATCGGCAACGTCTGCCGCAAGGTCGCGCGCAAGGTGGTCAAAGAAGGCGAGAACTATACCGTCGCCGTGACCGGAGAGAACGTTACCGACTTCCTAGGCGTCATTAAGTTCCGCGACACCCTGGCGCATGAGAAGAGCGAAGTAGGCTTGGTTACCGGCCTAGCTTGGACTGAAGTTGGCGGTTCCATCCTGAGCACCGAGGCCACTGTGGTTGACGGCAAGGGCAAGCTGACGCTGACCGGCAAGCTCGGCGACGTGATGCAGGAATCGGCGCAGGCCGCGCTATCGTATGTCCGCTCGCGGGCGCATCGTCTCGGCCTGTCTCGCGACTTCTACCGCACGCTCGATCTACACGTACACGTGCCGGAAGGTGCGATTCCGAAAGACGGGCCTTCGGCCGGCATTACGATTGCGACGGCAATCGCAAGTGCGCTGAGCAAGATTCCGGTGCGGCGCGATCTGGCCATGACCGGCGAAATCACGCTACGCGGCAAGGTGTTGCCGATCGGCGGCCTTAAGGAAAAGCTGCTGGCGGCCCATCGCGCCGGGCTCTTTGAAGTGATCCTGCCGCGGGACAATGAAAAAGACCTGGCAGAGGTTCCTGAAAATCTGCGAACCGCCATGAAGCTGCACTTCGTGGATACCATGGACCAGGTGCTGCAGATTGCGCTGGAGTCGCCCTTGCCCTCGATCCGCGAAGAAGAAACTGCGCAGCCGATTGCGCCTCTGACTTCCGGAACGGGAGATAGTCCGGCGGCGCACCAGTAAAGGCGGCGACACAGCCCGGATCATCCATTATTGTCATCCTTCGACTCCGTTGCCGTTCGCTATCGCGCACGGCAACTCCGCTCAGGATGACAATTTTGGCGGCCTTTGCGTGATCCTCGCTATTTGCCGCGAAGGTTTACAATAGAAACCTCTTACGATGTCCACACCCGACCAAAGCCAAATCGCCTTCGAAAACGGGCCAGAATCGCCAGCAGAAAACGCGCAGGCCCGCACAACGGGAATCCTGCCTTCGCAGGAAATCAGCAACCTCATCGCTCGTGGACACATCAAGGCCATGCCCTCGGCCAATCCTGACCACATCCAGCCGGCGAGTCTCGACCTGCGGCTGGGCGACATGGCACATCGCGTGCGTGCCAGTTTTTTGCCGGGCCCGAATAGCACGGTCGAAGCAAAAATCAAGGACCTCCGGATGGCGCGGATCGATTTGACCGGCGCACCCGTTTTGGAGAGAGATTGCGTCTACATCATCCCTCTCCTTGAGGAGCTGAACTTGCCGGAAAATATTTCCGGGAAGGCGAACCCCAAGAGCACGACCGGCCGCCTCGACATTTTCACGCGCCTGATCACCGACTATGGCACCGAGTTCGACGCAGTGCCCGCTGGATACAAGGGCAAGCTGTACGCCGAAGTCGTTTCCCGGACATTTACGATCGCCCTGCGCGCGGGGATGAGGCTAAGTCAATTGCGGTTTGTACAAGGCAGTCCGCGCGCCGGGGACCGCACGATCAAAGGGTTGGATCAGGAAGAACCGTTGGTCTACATGGACGAGGAAGAGATCCCGGCTAAAGCGCGACTTCACCGAGGTCTGAGGATTACGGTGAACCTGGAGGGCGCGGAAGCGGGCGAGGTCATTGCCTACAGGGCGAAGAGATATGCTCCCGCAATCGAACTGGATCGGATTGATCATTATGCGACGGAGGAGTTCTGGGAAGTGCGTCATCAGAATGCGAGCAAGAGCCTGATCCTCGAGCCCGACGATTTTTATATTCTTGCATCCCGGGAAAGAGTGCGTGTTCCTCCGGAGTTCGCGGCGGAAATGGTTCCCTTCGATCCTTCCGATGGTGAGTTCCGGATTCACTACGCGGGATTCTTCGATCCTGGGTTTGGCTATGGTTCCAGCGACATCAAGGGGACGCGCGCCGTGCTTGAGGTTCGAGCTCATGAGGTTCCGTTCCTGATCGAGCACGGACAACTGGTGGGCCGGCTGAACTATATGCCCCTGCTGTCGCGTCCCGACAAGATCTACGGCACGAATATAGGATCGTCGTATCAACACCAGGCGCTTACGCTGAGCAAGCAGTTTCGCAAGAGTTGAGTTGCGGCGCTTCTCCCGCTTGCCAACTTTCCCTGCCGCATTGCACACTAGCGCATGAGGGTTATGGCACGATTTATGGCGTCGGCCACGGGTGCCGATCACTTCCCTGCTCCGAGCTTGCCGGAAGTTGCGTTTCTCGGCCGCTCGAATGTGGGCAAATCCAGCGTGATCAACACCCTGATCGGCGACAAGGTCGCCCGCACCAGTTCCACGCCGGGGCGCACGCGCAGCATCAACTTCTTCGAAGTGCGCTGGCCGGGAAGGCCGCAGCCTGAAGTCATTTTCGCGGACCTGCCGGGTTACGGCTATGCGAAGCTCTCGCGGGAGATTTCGCAGGAGTGGCCCAAGTTCATCGAACCCTACCTCAATGACCGTCCGACGCTGGCGTTATGTGTGGCGCTGGTGGATGTGAACGTGCCTCCGCAAGATAGCGACCGTCAACTCCTGGACTTTCTGAATGCCTCGGGCCACGAGTTTCTTCTAATTGCGACCAAGAGTGACCGGCTCTCGAACAATCAATTGCGCAACGCGCTGAAAAGTCTGGCCGAGGCCTATCCGACGGCGCCGGTGATTGCCTTTTCGGCGAAAACCGGCGCTGGGCGCGACGAGGTGTGGAAGAAGATACGGCAGTCCGCAGGTGAGTTCGGCGGAGCCGCGTCCCAATCCTGAACTTCTCCCATCAGGGGACCCACCGAAGCCCTTCGTTGTAAGTCAAACCCACCTCTGCTGCGTGTATCGGGCGAAAGCTCCGTAGACTGGTAATAAGAAGAGAGACTCCCCGCGAAACCACAGGAGAACGCTGGCGCGTGAGTTCCGCGGCTGAGAGTTGAGTTCACAGCTATGTTGTTTGATGAAACCAACGACGGCGCGACCTATCTATCCGCCTTGAAGCAGTCAGGATCGCCGCAGGCTGCGGGCACGGCGCCCGCGCGCGTGCTCGACGCCGGGTCTTCTCCGGAAAACCGAGCGGGCGCGGAGAAGCGCAGAAGCCCTCGATACCGGTGCCAGGGCAGCGCGCAATTGCGCGACGTTGACAGCGGCGAGGCAACGTGGGCGACGTTCACCGACATCAGTCTGCACGGATGCTACGTGGAGGCGGCAGCCACTCACCGCATCGGCTCCATGCTCTCCCTAAAGATCGATGTAAACGGTTTCCAGGTCGAGACCAGAGGGGAAGTGCGCGTGGCCTACCCTAATCTTGGCATGGGAATCTTCTTCACCACCATGTCGGACGAAAATCGGGAGCGGTTGCGCGAACTGCTGCGATCACTCTCGCGGCCCTCGGTGATCCTGGGCGGCGGAGTGCCGCCGCGCGATTCCACGCCTCCACAAGCCGCCGCGGGCGCTCCGATCACAAACCCGCAGGCTACACTTCAGCCAATTGTGGACTTCTTCGAGGATCGTCAAATCCTGTCCCGGGAAGAGTTTCTTCGGATTTTGCGCAGGCATCAGTAGCCGCTTTCAGTTCTCGGTTCTCAGTTCTCAGTTCTCAGTTCCGGTTCTAAGCTTTCGGTGACCTCCGTTTTCCCCCGCGTCTGCCTCGCATGCCCAAACTCTCCTTCGGATTGCTATGATGAAACACTATGGCGCTTTACCTCATCACCGGCATTGGCGGGTTTATTGGATCATCTCTGGCGCGAGAATTGTTGCAGCGCGGCGAGCAAGTTCGAGGGGTAGACAACTTCTCAACGGGCAAGCGGGAAAACCTCACGCAGATTTTGGGGCAGATCGACTTTCGCGAGGCCGACATCCTCGACCTCGATGCGATGAAGCTGGCGTGTGCCGGGGTGGATTACGTTTTGCACCAGGCCGCGATTCCATCGGTGCCAAAGTCAGTGCTCGATCCGATAGGAAGCAACCGGGCAAATGTGGATGGCACCGTGAACGTGCTGGTAGCGGCGCGCGATGCGAAGGTGAAACGGGTAATCTACGCCGCATCGTCCTCCGCCTATGGCGATACGCCAACGCTGCCCAAACACGAGGGCATGACACCGGACCCAATTTCGCCTTATGCCGTGGCCAAGCTGGCCAGCGAGCGTTACATGATCTCGTTCTACCGCTGCTACGGATTGGAGACGGTGGCGCTGCGCTACTTCAATATTTTTGGTCCGCGGCAGGATCCATCGTCGCCTTACTCGGGTGTGCTGGCGAAGTTCATCACGCAGATGCTGGGCGGACAGCAACCCACGATCTTTGGAGACGGCGAGCAGAGCCGGGATTTCACTTACATCGACAACGCGGTCGAGGCGAACCTGCTGGCCTGCAAGGCTCCCGTGGCGCAGGTAGCGGGCAAGGTATACAACGTGGCCACGGGACGGCGGGTTACGCTGAACGAGACTTTCAAGCTCCTGCAAGGTCTCACCTCATATTCTGGTTCTCCCATCTATGACGCGGAACGCGGCGGTGACATCAAACATTCCCTAGCCGACATTTCCTCGGCGGAAGAACATCTCGGCTACAAACCCAAGGTGAATTTTGAAGATGGGTTGCGGCGGACGGTGGAATGGTACCGGGGTGCGCGGTCCTAGGACGGCTTCCGGCTTCCGGCTTCCGGCTTCCGGCTTCCGGCTTCCGGCTTCCGGCTTCCGGCTTCCGGCTTCGAAGGCTGTGCCAGTTCTGGTTCTAGATCAAGTGAAATCCAAGTTTCCCGCCGAGGATGGTTCCCGCGCGCGGCAGAAAAAGCCGAAGCCCGAAAACCGAAGCCCGTCAATCGAGCCCGCGTTACGTTGGTGATCTAACGCCGAGTTACCGGGGTGGGTAGAGTGAAGGTATGACACTCTCATCTATGGTGGTTTCGCGTGATTGGCAGGAAGTCAGTGTTCTGGAATGCATTCTTGGCGGCTTGCACATGGATGTGGCCGTCGAGAGCGAA
>Ga0302319_10007094_pt1 | contig 22099 bp, 18 predicted proteins | sample Bog_T0_2_FD_203319 | JGI IMG/M metagenome (GOLD analysis project Ga0302319, IMG submission 203319) | Peat permafrost microbial communities from Stordalen Mire near Abisko, Sweden - Bog_T0_2 | ecosystem: Environmental > Terrestrial > Soil > Wetlands > Peat | place: Sweden: Abisko, Stordalen Mire... | reverse complement strand
ATTCCCTGCGCGGCATCGCTCTGGCGGGCGCGCTCACACTAGGTCTCGGCGGCGCGGCGCTGGCGCAGAATGGCTACTACCAGCCGCAGGATTACCGCTACGATCCGCCGTCGTTCCGCGTGGCCCACGACATGGGCTATGAAGATGGCGCGCTGGTCGCGCGTCAGGATTTGCTGCATGGCAAGCCCTATCAGCCCTATCCGCGGGGAAAGTATGCCCATGAGGATCGCGGCTACCGTTCCGATTACGGAGACAAGTACGCCTACATGGAGCACTACGCGCGCGGATATCAGCAAGGCTATGAGCGCACATTCGGGCGATACTAAGCTGCCGTCAACACAGCAAAGAAATAAGCCCGCTTCTCATCCAGAAGCGGGCTTTCGTTAGAACCTCGTAAGCTCGAGTACTCGCGAAACCGGCGAACCTACTCGCGATTCAAATTCTCGTCGATGGCCACTTTGCCGCCTTTTTCCACGGTGATCACTTTATGCACCGACTGGAAGCCGGAGAGCGTAATGTCGATCACGAACGTTCCCGGATCGAGGTAGAACTCCACCGGCGAAGTCTTATCCAGGATGCGGTTGTTGATCGCAATCTGCGCGCCTCGCGGTTGCGTCTTGATGGAGACGCCGCCCATGCCCGCGGTATCGGCGCCGCCAAACATCTTCTTAAATTTGCCGCCAATCTTCACATCATCCGCGGAACCCAGCGCGCGCAACGTGGGCGCGTAGCGGAAAGTTTGCCCCGCTTGCAGGTTGGCGGTGCTGGTGTCGTCGAGATACCCCTGCTTGCGCAAGGTGAAACTATGCGAGCCGGGTTTGTCGGCGGCAATTTGTGCCGGCGTTACTTTGCCCGTGTCTTTGCCATCTATGAGAATGGACGCGCCCGCGGGGTCGCTGGTGATCGCAATCGACGCGGCCAGCGATGCCAGCTGCACGGCAACAAATGATTTGCTGCCGGAAGCTACCTCGATGGTGCGGGTTTCGGTACTATAGCCCGGCTTGCTTAGCACGACCACGTGCGAGCCCGGCGCGATTCCCGCCATGTTGTAGGGCGTAACCCACGCGGGATTGCTTTGCCCGTCGACCTGCACTTGCGCGCCCGCGGGCGTAGAGTTCAAAGTCAGCTGGCCCGGGATGACGACCGCAGCGACTACTGGTGGAGGAGCGGCCTTACCCTTCTTTCTTCCCGTGTACTTTGGCTGTACCGATACTGGCGGTTCCTGCGTCAGCGGCTCTTGCGTTACCGGTGCGGCCGCAGTCTGGGCTTGGGCTTGATCTGATGCAGGGGCAGTTCCGTCCGGTTGCGGCGCCGACGCTTGGGCAGCTTGCGGTGCGGGAGCGGCAGCCTGGGTCGCGGGGGCAACGGCTGCGGCTGGGGCCGGTCCGGCATCGTCTTCAGAATTTTCTGAGTGAACGTGGAAAAAGATGATCACGCCGACCAGCGCGATGATGCCGATCGCTCCTGCAATCGAATACATGAAGAGCTTGGGTGGAGTCTTAGCGATCTCGTTCGCAGCTTTCTTAGCCAGTTCCGCGGGCTGAATCTTCGGCTTGTCCGGCTTGGCATTCTTGAAGACGGCAGAATGAACCGAGTCCGGCTCGGTCGTAGCTTCGGGAGGCGGCTCAGGAGCGGGCGCGGGCTTCGCGATGAAAACTTCTTTGAGTGGAGGCAACTCGCTCATCTCGGAGAAGCTCTTGCCCGTGCTCTTTGTGGCGGCCTGGTTCTCGTCCATCGCCGGATCTACTTTGATTTTCGGGGCTTGCACTTCGGGTTCTTCGACTGCGAGCGTGGACATTAATTCCATCGGCGGCTTAGTCGCGGGCTTCGGAGTTTCCACACGGGCTTGCACCGTGGGCGTCAGCGGCCGAGGCGCACTCGCGCCACCCGCGAAGGGGCTCGAGTTGCTTCCCGCTGCCGCTGCGACAGACTTCTGCGCCACCATTGGTTCTGGGGCTGGGGCTGGCGCAGGCTGCGGCTTCGCTGCTGCGGGCTGAATGATCTTTGGCTCCGTTACAGGAGTAGGGGCCGACGCAACAACCGCCGCCGGAGCGGCCGCTTTGAGTTTCGAAATGTCCCCGGTGAATCCGCGAGCCGGTTCTTTCGTTTTCTTCGCGTCGGCTTTGACCGGATTGTCTTTGCACTTCTCCAAATCCAGCACCAGCTCGCGCCCACTCTGATAGCGCTGTTCAGGATCCTTGGCCAGCGCCTTCATGATCAGGCCGCTCAGCATGGGATGCACTTTAGCTTTAACTTCCGAGGGTGCAGGCGGCGTGAATTCAAGAATCTGCTGCCGCACCGCATCGGCATCATCGCCGTCGAACGCTTTGCGATCGGTCGCCATTTCGTAAAGAATCGCGCCCAAGCTAAAAAGATTCGATCGTACATCGAGCGGATCGCCATGCAACTGCTCGGGCGACATGTAATACAAAATGTCCGGCGCTTTGCCTTTTGCTTGCGCCGCCATCGCTCCCATGCAGGAAATGCCAAAGCCCAGAATCTTGACCGTGCCGTCCCACCCGGACATAAGTTTCGCCGGCTCGAGGCTGTAGTGCGCACACTTGTGGCCTTGCGCATGATCCAGCGCCTGACAAGCCTGACGCGTAATGTCTTGAATATCCCAGATGGTGAAACCGTCGCCGCGGCTGAGTGCGGTAAAGACGCTGTTGCCCTGCACGTATTCAAGCGAGGCGCAGAAGTAGCCTTCCATTTCGCCCGCGCCATAAAGCAGCGCGAGGTTGGGACTGTTCAGCGGCTTGGTGCTTTCCGCCTCTTCCAGCAGGCGCTGCACAAGCGAGGCCGCCTGATCGCCCAATGGTTCGAGCTTCACGGCTTTGAGCGCCACCATCTGCCCGTTATCCGGGTCGGTGGCTTTATATACAGTGCAAAATTCGGAGTGCGCCAGCTCTCCCAGTATCTCGAAGCGTCCAATCTTGTTCGGCATATTCGGCCCTCTTGCAGACGAAGCGTCGGCGTCCACGTGCAAATCGCCGTCCCAATTTCGCGGGGGAATGACGTGCATAGAATACTGCGGAGAGCGGCGAAGGCGAGAGTTACGAAGGTCATTGAAATCCCCCAAACTCGCGCATAGAAATCAGTGGTTTGCCGGATCGGCGCGACCGAGGCTTGCGCTTTCTACAGCGTGCGGGCCTGCGGCTCCGTTTCTTTCAGTCCATTGCCTATCCAAGACCATACGAGGCAGGCCGCCAATCCGCCTGCGATCTGGGCAGCGATGAACGACGGAACATCGATCGGCCGAATCCCTGAGAAGGTGTTGGAGAGGGAACGTGCGATTGTGACTGCTGGGTTGGCGAACGAAGTGGACGCAGTATACCAATACGCAGCTGTGATGTACGCCGCGACGGCGTACGGAACAGCGGACGCCCGCTGCCGCGAGCATCCCAAGATGACTAGTACCAGGCCAAACGTCGCAATAGCTTCGCTGAGGGCGAGTGACCGACCCGGACGGGCGTGAACCGATATGGAAACGACGGAAAGCCCAAACATAAGATGAGCAATGACAGCCCCAGCGATGCCGCCAACGATCTGGACGGCGATGTAAGCTAAGGCGACCGTCCAAGACTGACCGCCCTCGATCGCGTCAGCCAAAGTCACGACAGGATTGAAGTGCGCTCCTGAGATCGGTCCGAAGGCCAAGATGAGAGCCACCAGTGCGGCTCCTGTCGCAATCGTGTTCGCGAGAAGGGCGATGGCAACGTTTCCGCCCGCTAACCTCTCTCCCGTGATGCCCGAGCCGATGACTGCTGCAACGAGAAAAGCTGTGCCGATGAATTCCGCTGTCAACCGAGCGCGCAGAGGGAACTTCATTGATGGCCTATGTCGTCGAGCCGCTTCTTCAGGGTCAGATTGTCGATCGATGTAAGAGGTAAATCGAGGAACAGAGTGATGCGACGACCAAGTAGAAAGAAGGCGTTCCGGAATGCCTGCTGAATTTCCTCGTCCGCGCCCTTCACCGCTGCTGGGTCAGGAACGCCCCAATGAGCTGTGATCGGATGTCCCGGCCATATCGGGCAGACTTCCTTCGCCGCGTTATCGCAGACGGTGAAGACGAAATCGATTTTCGGAGCGTCCGACCACGCAAACTCGTCCCAGGATTTACTCCTGAGTCGCTCCGTCGGGATGCCGGCCGCTTCGAGTTCTCTCAGGGCTTCTGGTCGCACCGTGCCTGACGGATGACTGCCAGCGCTGTAAGCAGTGAACCTCGGTCTTCCCTTCGCATTCATGATGCCTTCCGCCATGATCGAACGGGCGGAGTTGCCCGTGCAAAGGAATAGGACGTTGTAGTGAGGTTCCGTCATGCTTCAGCGAGGCTTGACCGCACGAACGAAAGCACTCATGAACTTGCCATCCACCTGCGGCTCGATGGCATCGACATCAATGTTCTGGCCTGCGAGAAACTCGCGAGCGTCTTCGATACGATAGACTCGCGTCGGCTCAAGAGTGATCTGCTTGAAGCCGACGGACGCCAACTTGCCCCGGTATTCATTCTCTTCCATCGCGCCTGCGACACAGCCGACCCACAGAAGAACACTCGCACGAATCTCAGGTAACATTTCTCCACGAGTGACAACGTCGGAGACTGCGAAGCGGCCGCCGGGTTTAAGCACCCTGAATGCTTCACGCAGGACGGCGTCTTTGTCGGCGGAGAGATTGATAACGCAGTTTGAGATCACGACATCGACGGACTCATCCGGCAACGGAATGTGTTCGATCTCGCCTTTGAGGAACTCGACGTTTTTAATGCCCGCCTTCTGCTTGTTCTCGTTCGCGAGGGCCAGCATCTCGTCCGTCATGTCCAGCCCGTAAGCCTTACCCGTCGGGCCGACACGTTTCGCGGACAGTAAGACATCTATTCCGCCTCCGGAGCCAAGGTCGAGAACGGTTTCTCCTGGGCTAAGTTTTGCGAGGGCTGTCGGATTGCCGCATCCGAGCGATGCCAGCAATGCCTCTTCAGGAATCTGGCCTGCTTGCGACGCGTCATAGAGGTTTGACGTGATTGGGTCGCAACTTGCGGTTGCGGCACTCGCGCCGCAACACGAACTTCCGCCCGTCGTAACTCGCAACGCCGCCTGCCCGTATTTCTCTTTAACGACTTCCTTGATGTCCTGATTCATAATTCCTCACTTACAGCACTGAATGATTGACTCCGGCTTGAGCGCTTTGTTTCTGGTGCAGCATTCGGCGTACAAGAACTGGAGCACTTCCTGAAGCGCATCGGTGTTCGCGGTGTATCGCAGGAAAGTACTCTCCCGTGAGACGTTGACCAGGTCTTCTGATCTGAGTTTGTCGAGATGGTGCGACAGGGTTGAGTTTGGGATGTCCAGTTCTTGCTGAATCTCGCCAACCACAAGGCCGCCGGGATGAGCGGCGAGAAGCAGTTGCATGATTCGCAGGCGAGCCTCGGTGCCCATCGCCGAAAACATGTCTGCATACTTCACGACTTTGTCGGGCGCATTTCGTGCGGCTTTCATAATTCGATATTTGCAGAAATATGGACTTGTCGTCAAGTGGAAAGTTGCCGGGAAGGGCGAATAGCAGTCTTTGCTGCGAGCTTGCCCCCTCAATCAAGGATGACAATTGTCACATTGACTGGTTGACGCTTGGCACTGGCGGGCGTCTCCACCTTGAACGAATATTGATCCAGGCGAAAATTCGATGAGGGTGATAAATAGAGCCTGGTTGTGAGCGCTCGGACGATTCCAGTATGCTGAATGCGAAGTCAATCACCGATCCCCGAGGCCGCGCATGACCCTCACCCGGTTCGTCAGCAAGAACGCATTCCGCAACAAGCGCCGCAGCATTCTGACCGTGCTCAGCATCGGATTCTCGCTGCTCCTGCTCACCCTGATGATGACCGTCTGGCATGCTTTTTACATCGACCAGGGCAGCCCGGAGTCGGCGCTTCGCCTGGTCACACGCCACAAAGTTTCTCTCACCTTCGAGTTGCCGAGTTATTACCGCGAAAAGATTCGCGCCGTGCCGGGTGTGGCCGCAGTCGTGCCGATCTCGTGGTTTGGTGGCAAGTATAAAGATGACAAGCCGGAAAATTTCTTCGCGCAGTTCGGCACCGATCCCGATGAGTTCTTCAAGGTTTATACCGACCTGAAAATGCCCGCCGACCAGATCGCCGCCTGGCAGCATGATCGTCAGGGCGTAATCGCCGACAAGACCCTGGCCGACAAATACGGCTGGAAGATCGGCGATCGCATCGTCCTGATCGGGGTGATTTATCCGGTCAATCTCGAACTTAATCTGCGTGGGATCTACACCACCGATCCCGACGATCAAGCGGTCTACTTCAACACGAAGTATGTGGAAGAGGCGGTGCCCACGTTCAAGGGGAAAGCGGGAACATTCGGTATTCTGGCGAATTCATCGGATGACGTTGGCAAAATCTCAGGCGCGGTCGATCAGATGTTTCACGATTCGCCGCAGCCCACCAAAACCGAAAGCGAAAAGGCCTTTCAGCTGGGCTTCGTTGCTATGCTGGGGAACGTGAAAGCATTCATCCTGAGTATTTGCGGCGCAGTCGTCTTCACCATTCTTCTCGTCTCGGCCAACACCATGGCGATGTCGATTCGCGAACGCACTCGCGAAGTCGCTGTGCTGAAGACTCTCGGCTTCCGGCGCGAGACCATTCTTGGATTGTTTGTCGGCGAAGCGGTCACGCTTGCTTTAGTTGGCGGAATTCTGGGTGCATTGGGAGCGGTCGGCCTAGCGGAACTCGCCTCCCACAGTAACGGCGGAGGAGGATTTTTCTCCGCTATGAAGGTCACGCCGGGAACAATGGCAGTGGCACTTTTCGTATCTATTTTTGTGGGCTTTATCAGCGCCATCGTGCCGTCCTATACGGCTTCGCGGGTAAACATTGTGGAAGGATTGCGCCACATCGGATAAGCGTTATGACACTGGGCAGCTTTGTGGTGAGGAGCGCGTTTCGCAACCGCCGTCGCAGTATCTTGACCGTACTGAGCGTCGGCTTCTCCTTGCTACTGCTCACTCTCATGATGACGATCTGGCGCAGTTTCTATATCGATCAGGGCGCGCCGGAGTCGGCCAAGCGGGTGATCACGCGAGACAAAGTTTCCATGGCGTTCTTTCTGCCGTCGTATTACCGCGAGAAGATTCGCGCCATTCCCGGCGTGACCGCGGTCGTGCCTATGACCTGGTTTGGCGGCAAGTATATCGATGATCGTCCCGAGCATTCGTTCACCCAGATGATGACCGATCCGGATGAATATCTGAAGGTTGCGTCGGACAAAATTGTTCCGCCGGATCAGCTCTTAGCCTGGCAGCGCGACCGCGCCGGAGCCATGGTGGACGCGGAGTTGGCGAAACAATACGGATGGAAAATTGGCGACCGAGTCACCATTCTGGGCACGATTTTCGAAGTGAATCCGGTGCTGACGATTCGCGCGATTTATACGATTACTCCGCCGGCGAAAGTGCTGTACTTCAATTCGAAGTATGTCGAAGAGGCCGTGCCGTGGTTCAAAGGCCAGGCTGGCTTTTACGACACGCATGTGGCGACCGAACAAGATGTGCCCGCGGTCGAGAGCGCCATCGATCAACTCTTCCACAACGCTCCGGCCCCGACTAAGACGGAAACCGAACACGCTTTTCGGCTATCGTTCGTAGCTCGACTGGGCAACGTGAAAGCGTTCATCCTCAGTATCTGCGGCGCGGTGGTGTTCACGATTCTCCTGGTCTCGGCGAACACGATGGCGATGTCCACGCGCTCACGAACACGGGAAATCGCCGTCTTAAAAACGTTAGGATTCACGCGCCAGCGCGTGTTATCAATCTTCGTCGGGGAATCAGTAGCTCTTTCGCTGCTCGGAGGAATTCTAGGCATCCTCGCGGCATTCGGTTTATTGAAGCTGGTCAGCAGTTCTCCAGTTGCGGTGGGCGTGCCTGCCGGGTTTGAAGTGACGTACGCGACCATGGCCGTCGCGCTCCTGGTGGCCGCGATTGTCGGCGTCCTCAGCGGATCGCTGCCCGCCTATCATGCCTCGCGCATTAAGATTGTGGAGGGCTTGCGCCACATCGGATAAGCTTCGCAAGAAAGCAAAACTATGGCGATTCCTCTCAAATACAATCTCCGCAATCTGGCCATGCGCAAGGGCCTCACTGGCATGACCGCGCTGGGCATCGCGCTCACTGTGACCACGGCCATCTTTCTTATGGCGTTGCTCGCAGGACTGGATCGCGCCTTTGTCACCAGCGGCGATCCGCTGAACGTGCTTGTCCTGCGCAAAGGATCGAACGCAGAACTTTCCGGCGGCTTCGATGCCGCGCTGTTCCCCACGCTAAAGAATCTTCCCGGCCTCGCCAAAGACAGTCATGGCGAGCCCATGGCATCGGGCGAAGTCGTCGTCGTCATCGTGCTGCCGCGTAAAGACGGCACTGGCGAAGTTAACGTGACCGTTCGCGGCATGATGCCCGACGGCCTCGAACTTCGCCCCAAAGTAAAGATCGCCAAAGGACGCTGGTTCACCCCCGGTCAGCGCGAAGTCGTCGTCAGTCAGTCCATCGCCCGTCGTTTCGCGCACGCCGATGTCGGCGACACTCTCGAATTCGGCAAAGGGCCTTGGACAGTAGTCGGCGTCTTCGATGCGGGGGGCACAGCCTACGAATCGGAAATCTGGGGCGACGTAAACCAGATGAACTCCGACTTCGACCGCCAAGGCGGATTTTCATCAGCCTACTTGCGCGCGACTGACCCAGTCAGTGCCGATGCCATCAAGCACCGCGTCACTGACGATCAACGGCTAAAACTCGACGGACTTCTGGAGCCCGAATATTACGCCAGCCAAACCAGTTCCGGCGGCCCGATAAAATTCGTCGGCATCATGGTCGCGGTCATCATGGCTATTGGATCGAGCTTCGCCGCTATGAATACGATGTATGCGGCGGTCAGCTACCGTTCGCGCGAGATTGCGACCCTGCGCGTCATCGGATTTTCCAAACCCAGCATTCTGACGTCTTTCGTCTTCGAGTCGGTAGTCTTATCGCTACTCGGTGCGGTCGTCGGAATTTTGTTGATGCTGCCCTTCAACGGAATGGAGACTGGCACATCCAACTCAGTGACGTTCAGCGAAGTTGTGTTTAGCCTGCGCATGACTCCCGCAGTCGTCGGCGCAGCCGTACTTTTTGCCGTCGTCATGGGATTGCTCGGTGGCATCGCACCTGCATGGCAGGCCGCCCGGAAGGATATACTCACCGCATTGCGCGACTAGCGGAGCCTGGAATTATTTATGCCCATCGACGCAAAACATCACGAATTGCAAGGCCTGCGAATCGATCGCACCGCACGCGGTTCCTCGTCTGAAGAAGGCCCAGCCTGGGCACGCCGTTACATTCTGATTGGGGTCGCGGTCGTCGTGCTGTTGGGAGTAATCGCGCTCGGCTATCGCCTCTTTTCGCCCACCGTCCCCGAAGTTGATGTCGCCCGCGCAACAGCCGAAAGCGGCGATGTCGGCGGCATCGTTTTATCCGCCAGCGGCTACATCGTCGCCCATCACAAGATCAACGTGAATACCAAAGTCACGGGACGTGTGGCCTCCATCTCCGTAGAAAAAGGCGACAAGGTCACCGCCGGACAAGTCCTCGTCCGCCTCGAAGACGAAGAATTTCGCGCTCAGTATGAGCAAGCCAAAGGCGCAGCCGACAATGCCCGCGCCTATCTCGAAGAATTGCAGAATGGATCTCGTCCCGAAGAAATCGCCCAGGCCCAGCACAATCTCGACGAAGCTCGCGCCACGCTGGTCGATGACAAGCTCACGCTGGATCGCACCAAGGAACTATTTTCCCAAGGGGTGCTCTCACGCCAGGCGCTCGACGATGCCACAGCGAAGTATGACTCCGATTCGCAGCGGGTGAATTCGCTCGATAAGGCCTACACACTTTCGAAGCTGGGCCCGCGCAAAGAAGAAATCGAACGCGCCCGCGCTAACCTGGAACAAGCGCAAGGACAAGCTGACTACGCTAAATCGCAACTCGATGCGACTTTAATCCGCGCTCCGGTAAGCGGCACGATTCTTGAGCGCACAGCAGAAAAAGGCGAGTTGATCACGTCGCAGTTCGCCAGCTCAGCCGAGGGCGGCCCCCAAGGGTCAGTCGTGGCGCTCGCCGACTTGAATGACATCCAAGTCGAACTCGACATCGCGCAGGACGATTTTGCCAAGCTCAGCGCCAATCAAAAAGGAATCGTCACCGTCGACGCCTTTCCCGACCGGAAGTACAACGGCGTCATCGCGCAAATTTCTCCCGAGGCTAATCGGCAGAAGGCGACGGTGCAGGTGAAAGTGCAAATCCTCAATCCCGACTCGTATCTGCGACCCGACATGAACGCAACCGTAAAATTTCTGGCCAACGAAGACAAGACCGCAACCGCAGGACCGACGGGCGTTTTCGTGCCCAGCCAGGCAATTCGCGATCACGATGGCAAGAAAGTCGTCTTCATCGCGTTCAATGGCAAGACCCTGATGCGCGAAGTGCAGATCGAATCGCAGCGCAGCGGCGGCGCACTGGTCAGCGGATTAGTCGGCGGCGAAAACGTGATCACCGCGTCCCCCGTCGAGTTGAAAGATGGAATGAAGATCAAGATCAAAGTTCAGAATTAGCAACATCAGTTAGCTACACCAATTTCTGCGAGGATCTATTCATGAGCACTGCAACGCTGCCCGATACGCTGAGCAAAACGAAAGTCGTCGAAGTGAAACACGTGAGCAAAGTCTTCAAACGCGACGCATTCGAAGTGAAGGCGCTCGACGACGCCTCGCTCGAAATCAATAAAGGAGACTTTGTCGCGCTCATGGGCCCCTCCGGTTCCGGCAAAACGACGCTGCTTAATATGATTGCCGCGATCGACCGCCCCACCAGCGGCGAGTTGCTGGTGCTCGGCGAAAACATTTTCCGCCTCACCGACGCGCAGTCCGCGCGCTGGCGCAACGAGCACATCGGATACGTCTTCCAAACCTTCAATCTGATTCCCGTGCTCACTGCGTTCGAAAATGTCGAGTTACCGCTGCTCCTGACCAAGCTCACCTCGCAACAGCGCCGCGACCACGTCATGACCGCGCTCAAACTCGTCGGCCTCGAAGAACGCGTCAATCATCTGCCCAAGCAACTCTCCGGCGGGCAAGAACAACGCGTGGCGATTGCCCGCGCCATCGCCAGCGATCCAACGCTGCTGCTCGCGGATGAACCCACCGGCGACCTCGACAGCCACTCCGCCACCGAGATTCTCGAAATCCTCAAGCGGCTGAATGAGGATTTTCAAAAGACAGTGGTGATGGTGACGCACGATCCTCACGCCGCCTCGTACGCTCACGTGACGCGTCATCTGGAAAAAGGTATGCTGCTTCCCGCGTGAGAAGGCTCGACCCGCGAAGCAATCCAGCGGCTAAATCCGAATCTTGCTTATTCGTGGGCCTAAAGGCCCACGCTTCCACCGTTGTCCCCGGCGGCTCGTTTGCTTCAGAAAATCATTTTGTTCGGCGTCTTCGCATAGCCACTTAACGTCCCGACAATCACCCGCAAGGCCCGGCGCACAACCCTCACTTCCACCGGAGTCTCGCATACGTACTCCCCGTCGGCATAAACAGACTGCAGCCTACGCGTTTCCAAACGCACACTCTCCGTCTGAACATAACTCACGCCGTGAACTTCCAAATGCTTGCCCCAATAGATCTTTGGAAAATACTGCAGCAGCCTCACCTTGGACATCTCGGCCACCACGCAAACATCCAACAACCCATCATCCAGCTTCGCCCGCGGAGCCACTTGCATGCCATCGCCAAAGTAAGGCGTGTTCGCAATCGCGACAAAGAATACTTTCTCTTCCCGCGTCACATCGACGGAACTCAGACTCGCCGCTAACGGCTCGAACCGTGCCAGCGCTGGAAACAAACTCCACGCATAGCCGCCATGTCGCCGCAGCAGTCCGGGCAACGCGTTGGCGCGCAGCGCGACCTCCGCATCCAATCCCACGCCACAGGTGCAGCAAAAGTATCGGGACGCCCGCTCACCCCCCTGCATGAAACAAATTCGTCCCAGATCGACTTCGCGCACCACGTCGCGCCCAGCCGCAAAACGTTCCCACATTTCGAGCGCGTCGCTCCCGCTCTTAATGCCGAGCGATCGGGCAAAGTCATTCCCGCTGCCGCAGGGAACGACGAGCACCGGCAACTGCAGTTCCACCAGGCGATCAAGATGGCGATGCAATGTACCATCGCCGCCGAAAACCGCGACGGCATCGGCGTCTATCGAAGTTTCGGGAATATCTCTTAACCATGCAGTGTTCGGGATTTGCTCGAATCGACGAAAAATTCTCGGCGGAGACCCGATCCCGAAGATGGCGGCGGCGCGCATAGCCGGATGAGAGTATCAGAGTTCCCCATGCGAAGACAGCCGACACGCTAATCGCCGCGATCCCCGCGCCAACATGGGCGACGCGGTACACTAGAGATACCTTGGGCGCACATACACACAATCACAATCCTGGACAGCAGCCTCCGGCACCACAGCCATTGCCCGGCGTCAGTTCGATCATCGCCGTGGGATCTGGCAAGGGCGGCGTCGGCAAAACCACCTTGGCAGTCAATCTGGCATTGGCTTTGGCTCGCATGGGCCACAAAGTCGGATTGCTTGACGCCGACGTTTATGGGCCGAACGTTCCGTTAATGCTAGGCTTGAGCGGATCGCCGAAAGTCTTGGGCGATAATCGCATCGAGCCGCTCGAAGCGCACGGATTGAAAGTCATTTCGGTGGGCTTTCTCAATCCTGGGGACAAGCCGCTGATCTGGCGCGGGCCGATGCTGCACTCCATTATTAAGCAGTTTCTGGGCTCGGTGATTTGGGGCACGCTGGACTATATGGTCGTCGATCTACCGCCCGGTACTGGGGATGTGGCGTTGTCGCTGATACAAACCGTGCCGCTGACCGGAGCAATTGTAGTGTCGACTCCGTCCGACGTGTCGTTGCAGGACGCGCGCAAGGCCATCGAGATGTTTCGCCAGATGAAGGTCGATCTGGTCGGCATGGTCGAGAATATGAGCTACTTCGTGTGCCCGCATTGCCATAATGAGATCGACATTTTTTCACGCGGGGGAGCGGAGAAGACGGCGGCGCAGTTTGGCATTCCGTTTTTGGGAAGCGTCCAGCTCGATCCCGACATTCGGCGCGCGGGCGACACCGGCAACCCGACTGTATTAGAAGGAGAGAACTCGCCGCGCGCCGCATCTTTATTCTCGTTCGCGCGGAATGTCGAGACCCGGATGCACGAGATCTCCGCCAGCGCAGTTGGTAGTGTGATTCAGATTCAATAGGTTACGGGCTTTTATACTACGGCTGGTAGTACTTTCCGCAGGTGCGTATCTTCGTAACTGCAAAAGCTGAGTCGAGGATGCTAAAATCTTGGCAATGAGCTCGGAAAGCCTGAGCCATTGCAGTGAAGCATTGCATCTAAATGACTTAGGCTAGACTTCCTCGGGAGCAATGAATCCTTCACCTCAAATTGGCGGGCGCGAGCGGGAAATTCTCACCGCAATCGTCGAAACGTTTATCGCGACGGGCGAACCTGTGGGTTCGCGGACTTTGTCACGGGCCAACCGCGAGGGACTGAGTCCAGCGACCATTCGCAACGTCATGGCCGATTTGTCCGAGGCTGGATTCCTGGAGCAGTCTCATTCGTCGGCCGGTAGGGTGCCCAGTGCTGAGGCGTATCGCTATTACGTTGAACAACTTACGGGCGATGCGCATATCTCGCACGCGAGCCAAGCCATCATTCAGGAATCGCTGGGCGGGGTCTCCGACGTGCAGGAATTTATGGAGCGGACCTCGCACGTGCTTTCGCTCATCTCTAAGAATGTAGGCGTCGCGATCACTTCCGGTGGGCAGAAGAACGCCCTCGATCACGTGTATTTTTCCCGCTTGGGCGACTCGCGAGTTCTAGCCGTGGTGGTAACGCGTGGCGGACTGGTGCGCGATCGACTTTTGCGTCTTGAGCTTCCGCAGACCGACTTGGACGCCGCGGCGCGCTTTATCAACGAAAATTTTCGGGGTTGGACCATGGAATCGTTGCGTCAGGAAATCTCCCGGCGCATCGAACAAGAACGCACCGAATACGACCGACTGATGAAGTCGGTGGCGCAGCTTTATCGTCAGGGCGCTCTCGAAGGGGATCAGGCGGCGCAGTTTGTTTTCGTCGAGGGCGCGGCCAATTTAGTTGCGGGCGAACAGGATCGCGAGCGCCTGCAAGAACTGCTGCGCACGCTGGAAGAGAAGCAAAAGCTGGCAGCGTTGTTGAGCGCTTATGTGGACACGCGGCAGGAAGCGGTGAGAGTCGTGATCGGACTCGACGAGACGCAGCCGTCTTTGCGTAACTTAGTGTTGATCGGAGCGCCCGCGCGCGTCGGGAGCGAGGTCATGGGATCACTGGCGGTGATTGGTCCAACGCGCATCGACTATCAGAACACGATGAACGCCGTCTCTTATGTCGCAAGATTGTTCGACAAGATGTTGAACGAGAGCGATTAAGTTTTAGAACGATTAGAGATTCAGTCAGGAAAAGTTTATGGCAAGAAACGGAAAAACGGATTTGGAAGAGACCTTGGACACGAGCCACGAATTGCCCCCGGCAGAGACGGAAACACCCGGGCGCGACACCGAACTGGAGCGCCTGCGCGCGGAGCGCAACGATCTCATCGATCGGCTGGCGCGTTTGCAGGCCGAGTTTGAAAACGCGCGCAAGCGAACCGTGCGCGAGCAGCAGGACTTTAGAGATTTCGCTTTGGCGGATGCGATCAAGCTTTTGCTTCCCATTGTGGATAGTTTTGAACTGGCGTTAAAGAGTTCGAAAGAGAAGTCGGAATTCCGCAACGGCGTTGAACTCATCCATAAGCAACTTCAGGACGCGCTCGCCAAGCTGGGCTTGCAGCCGATTGCGGCCAAGGGCGAAGCGTTCGATCCGCGGTTGCATGAAGCGATTGAGATGGTGGACACGACCGACGCCAAAGATCATGAAGTGCTGGACGAATTTCAGCGTGGCTACAGGTTGAAGGAACGGTTATTGCGTCCGGCAATGGTGAAGGTCGCGCGCAATCCGAATCACTAAGAAGTCCCCGCGTGAAGTCTTCGAGGTAACAACATCAAGAATTGTGAGGAGAAGTCGCTCTGAGCAGCCAGGTGAAACGCGATTACTATGAAATTCTGGGCGTGACCCGCGAGGCCAGCGATCAGGAGATTAAGAGTGCCTATCGAAAGCTCGCGCTCCAGCATCATCCCGACCGCAATCCGAATAATCCCGACGCTGAGGAAAAATTCAAAGAGTGCAGCGAGGCCTATGCCATTCTGGCGGACGGTGACAAACGCGCCGCTTATGACCGTTTCGGCCATGCCGGCCTCGGCGGACAGGGCGGCTTCGAAAGTGGCGCGGTCGATCTCAGCGAAATTCTTAACGACTTTCTGGGCTTCGGTTTTGGGGAGATGTTTGGCGGGGGCAATGGACGCCGCCGCAGCCGCGCGCAACGCGGCGCGGATCTCCGCGAGGACCTGCTCCTCGAATTCGAGCAGGCTGTGTTCGGTACAGAAGCGAAAGTTCCGGTACGGCATCACGCCACGTGCGAAGAGTGTCGCGGAACTGGCGCGGCGCACGGCAAGGCTCCGGTAACGTGCCGGGCCTGTGCGGGAGCGGGGCAAGTCCGTTATCAGCAGGGATTTTTCAGCGTGGCTCGAACTTGTCCTTCCTGTCAGGGTTCGGGGGCAGTCATCACCGATCCTTGCACGAAGTGCAAAGGCGAAGGCCGTGTGTTGCGCCAGCGTACCGTCGATGCCAAAGTTCCAGCTGGCGTGGAAGATGGCACGCGTATCCGTTTCACAGGGCTTGGCGAGGCGGGCGTGTTCGGCGGACCGCCTGGCGATCTTTATGTCGTGCTGCATGTGAAGGAACATCCCTTCTTCGAGCGCGAGGGCAACAATCTTTATTGCGTCATGCCAATTTCTTTCGGACAAGCAGCGCTGGGCGCGGAGATCGTTGTGCCCACTCTGGAAGGCGAGCACACGCTGCGCGTGCCAGATGGCGTTCAGTCGGGCACGACACTCAAGATTAAAGGCAAGGGCGTTCCTGTCCTCAACAGCCACGGCAAGGGCGATCTGTTTGTCGAAGTGAGAGTTCAGACGCCGAATAAGCTGACACGCCGCCAGCGCGAACTGCTGCAAGAACTGGACACGCTCAGCCGCGTCGAAAATAAGCCCCAGCGGCGAACGCTGATGAGCAAAGTGAAAGATATATTCAGCTAAAGAGTAAGCCGGCAAGACACCTACTATCCTCATGACGCGACGCCGTTGGCTGGCCGATGAAGTCTCCGGGGATCGCGCCGCGCTCACCGGCAGTCACGCTGACCATCTCATTCGCGTACTCCGTGCCCGAGTAGGCCAGCAATTCGACATTGCCACTGGAGTGGAAGTGCGGCGTGGAGTGATTGAAATCATCTCTCCAGGTCGTGTTGAGTTTCAGCTCGAAGAGACGGTTGCCTCCGCTACGCCACTCAGCCTCACGCTACTGCTAGCGGTCTTCAAGTTCGATCGCATGGAATGGGCCATCGAGAAGTGTACGGAGTTGGGCGTCAGCCACGTCGTACCAGTCATCGCGTCTCGCTCCGAATCTCATCTCGCCAGCGCAGCGATCACACGGGTTGAGCGCTGGCGTAAGATCGCAGCGCAGGCTTCGGAGCAGTCGCGAAGGGATGCTCCGCCTGAGATTGACGATCCGATCAAGCTCAAAGATGCTATTGCGCAAGCGAGCGGACTCCGCATCGTGTTATCCGAGTTTGAGCGCGAGGCCATGTTGGCGGACGTCCTGCGATCCCGGGCGAACGACGAAACAGTGTCCGTTGCGCTCGGGCCCGAGGGAGGATGGACTGACGGGGAAGTTACATGCTTCGCGGAATCCGGTTGGACCGCAGCTTCCCTGGGATTGACGATCTTGCGCGCCGAGACTGCGGCCATTGCAGCGGTTGCCATCGTCTGCTCGGAGCTGCAATCGTAATAAACAAGTCTGTCATTCTGAGCGAAGGCGATGCGATGCGACAGCGAAGCATCGCGCAGTCGAAGAATCCCTAGCAGGGCGCGCGTCTTCTAGCGACGAGAAGCTCACTGATCACGGTGGCCAGCTTCTGCTATGCTCACGCGATGACGGTTCTGCATATGCCCGGCTCGAAAACTCTCGACGCCGATCCGCGTCAGCAGGAGGCCATTGAGCATACTCATGGCCCAATGCTCGTCGTAGCCGGTGCGGGTACGGGCAAGACGACCGTGCTGGTCAATCGCATCGCGCGCTTGATCCGCGAGGGTCAGGCCAAGCCGGAGGAACTTCTCGCACTTACCTATTCCGACAACGCGGCCCAGGAGATGCGCGAGCGGGTGCAAAAAGAACTCCGCGGAACCAGTCTGGACGGTTTACAAGCCAAAACCTTTCACGCCTATTGCAATGAACTTCTGCAGCGCTCGGGACGAGGGTTTGACGTGCTTGACGATCAAGACCTCTGGATCATGTTGCGGAAACGCATTGCGGAATTGAATCTGAAATATTTCGTGCGCGCTGCCAATGTGAGCCAATTCCTTGGCGACCTTCTCAAGTTTATGCAGCGCTGCCATGATGAGCGCGTCGATCCGGAGCGCTATGCCGCCTACGTGAGCAAAGTCGAACGTGGCGAACTGAATCCGCCGCGCGTTGGCAAGAGTAAAAGCAAAGAAGAGATGACGCAGGAAGAGTCTTTGGGCCGCTGTCGCGAGATTGCGGATATTTTTCTGACCGTCGAGCGGATGCTCAAAGAGCGAAACTTGGGCACATTCGGGCACATGATTACGGGGGCGCACCGGCTGTTTCGCGAGGATGAGGAGTTGCTCGCGCGCGAACGAGCCAAGGCACGCTTCATTCTCGTCGATGAATTTCAGGATGCGAATTTTGCACAGATCGAAATCCTGAAAATGTTGGCGGGCGATGCACGGAATGTGTTCGCTGTGGGCGATCCCGACCAGGCGATTTACCGTTTTCGGGGTGCGTCGAGCGCGGCGTTCAAATTGTTTGACGCGCTTTTTCCCGATGCGAAGCGCATAACCCTGGGCAAGAATCGACGTTCGCGGACGGCCATCCTGCGATGCGCTCACGCGTTGATCGATCAGAACCCCAGTTTGCCATCGAAAGCCAACGGCAGCGGTAAGCGGTTGCCCTTGCAATCGGCGCGGGATGAAGCAGCGCAGCGCGACGGCATAGCCCTTCCTGCGGCGCCAGTGGAAGCGGTCATCTTGAGCGAGCGAGATGCGGAATCCGCCGATATCGTTAACGAGATTGAAAAGAAGAAGAAAGCTCTCAAGCTGCAATGGAAAGACTTCGCGGTGCTCTACCGTTCTCACAATCACCGCGACGATATCGTGGCGGAGTTGGTCGAGCGAGCCATTCCATTCTCCGTCGAGAACATGGACGTCAGGGATACGCCCGAGGTGCGCGACCTTCTCGCCTGCATGGGCGCGATCGTGAACACTCGCGACAGCTCCAGTCTTCTGCGAGTCGCTGCGCTGCCACAGTTCGGAATGAATCCTGATGACCTGCGCGCTGGCTTGCGTGCCTTGCCGCGAGATGACACCTCCGGCGTGGCGGGAGTGTTGGAGAAGATTGCCACAGGCCCGGCCGTGTTGCAAGCAGTGGAATCCTGTCGCGACAAAATTGCGAAGACCGGGGCGTTGGGACGATCTGCGCTGGAAACTATCATTCGTCGCTTTGCTCTAAGTCGCTCGCACCCCGCCATTGAGACGGTGATGGAGTTCGTGGGGAAGTGGGAACAAAAGCCGCTCACCGCAACCGGAAAGCTGGCGGAGCTGGTGGAATATCTGGACCTGTTCACCGACGCCGGCGGCCGTATTTCCCCTCCCTCCAGCGATGCCAATGCGGTGCAGCTGATGACGGCCCACGCCGCCAAAGGACTGGAATTTCGGCACGTGTTCATTATCCGCGTGAACTCGAATTGCTTTCCTGCGAATTACAAGGAGCCTCTTATCGAATTTCCTCGCGACCTGTGGGACGAGGCGTCGCGTGATGAGCTCGACGACAAAGAACTGTCTTATCAGGAAGAGCGGCGATTGTTTTATGTGGCCATGACGCGCGCCTGCGATGGCTTGACCCTTTACGGGAAGCAAGCCACCGGAAAAGAAAAAATTCCGTCTAAGTATTTGCGCGAGTTGCTGACGGAAGCGCCGCTGAAACTTTGGCTGCGCCAGCGGGAGGCGTCCGGGTTTCAAGAGGTGATGTTTGCCGAGGCCGAAGTTCGCTCCTCAGAATCGCGGACGTCGCGGTGGCTCTCAATGGAACCGGCGTCCGATTTGAGCCGGCGCTTGAGCGCCAGTTCGATCGATGCTTACAAGACGTGTCCGCTTAAGTTCAAAATTGGACGGGACTGGAAACTACCCAGCGAGCCAGGCGGTGCGATGCAATTCGGCGCTACGCTGCACCGCATCTTGCTGGCTTACTATCAGGCTGTTCGTGCGGGCCGACCCCTGGCGGATGACGTCGCGCTGGAAATGTTCGAGACCGATCTGCGCGGGCAAAATCTGGAAGACGCTTATCAACTGGAACTTTACCTGAAGGCTGGCAGAAACCAACTCAAGAGTTTTCTAGAGACAGCGCGAACGTCTGCGCCAACGGTTTTGCATACCGAGGAGTGGTTTGATGTTGAGATCGGTGGCGCCCGTATCAGTGGCCGGGTAGACCGCATCGATCAAATCGAAGGTAACGCGGTGACGATCGTCGACTACAAAACCGGAAAGCCGCAAGACCAGAAGGCGGCAGACGAAAGCCTGCAACTTTCCATCTATGCGATCGCCGCGCGAGAGAAATGGGGGTATAAAGCAGAGCGCCTTGTGCTCTATAACCTGGTGGACAATCAGCCTGTACTCACCACACGCACCGAGCACACGTTACAGAAGGTCAAACACGAAGTGGAGAATGTCGCGCACAGCATCGCGCAGAATCAGTTCGACGCGAAGCCAGGCTTTCACTGCGCCTGGTGCTCCTATCGCGGGCTTTGCCCGGCAACGGAAAAAGAGCTTTTTCCAGTCATGGACAAGCCGCCACAGCGCAAAGTAAGTTCATAATCGAGCAAAAGTTTGGGGGACGCATTATGCGTCCCCCTCTTTTGTTGCGGGTTGCAGTTGCTTAGTGCTTTTTCTTTGCTGCCTTCTTTGCCTTTTTCTTGGTTGCCATTGTTCTATTCTCCCTTTCCATTTTTCATGGATGAACTTGCAACGATCGATTGTTGCAACTGATTGATGTATAGAGTCAATAAAAAACGAAGTCAAGAAAAAAATGCATGGTGATGAAGCATTCGAGCGATGCACCTAAGTCACTGCGATGAGAAACTTCACATCATCGTGCGCAGAAATGCCTGGATGAACAAAACTTTTCGCTTGGATCGCGGGAAGTTTCTTCTTGTATTGCGATGCAAAACCTTGTGTAGCGCTGAGAAACGTTTCGGGCGGCCGCTCGATTGCGACAACAATCTGCCGACGCGCTGCGCCGACCGTGCCACTTCGATCATCTATAATCGTGAATGGAAAACATCGCAGGAGCTTATAAATGGCCGCTTTCGACGACGTTGTCATCATTTCCGCTTGCCGCACTCCAGTAGGAAAATTTCAGGGAAGCTTGTCTTCATTTACTGCGCCACAGCTCGGAGCTCTGGTTGTGAAGGAGGCAGTCCGACGCGCGCATCTGCAGCCGGAGCAAGTGGACGAGTGCATCATGGGCAACGTGATCTCCGCCGGGCTGGGACAAAATCCCGCGCGACAAGCTGCAATCTTCGGTGGATTGTCTCCCGCGGTGGGTGCCATGACTATAAACAAAGTTTGTGGCTCAGGATTGAAAGCGGTCGCACTTGCGGCGCAGGCAATTCAAACCGAAAACAGTTCTATCGTAGTTGCGGGCGGCATGGAATCGATGACGAATGCGCCTTATCTTCTTCCGCAAGCGCGCAAGGGATATCGTCTGGGCAATGCGCAGGTTGTCGATGCGATGGTGAATGACGGCCTCTGGGATATTTACAACGATTATCACATGGGCATCACGGGCGAGAATGTCGCGGAGAAATACGGCATCACGCGCGAAGCGCAGGACGAGTTCGCGGTGAACTCGCATCGCAAGGCAATTTCTGCGATCAAAGAGTGTCGTTTCAAGTCGCAGATCGTTCCGGTGGAATTGCCGGCGAAGAAAAAAGGTGAGGCAGCCGTCATCTTCGAGAAGGACGAGTCGCCGCGGGAAGACACAACGAGTGAAGTGCTGCGTTCGCTAAAGCCCGCATTTAAGAAGGATGGGACTGTGACGGCGGGTAACGCGTCCGGAGTGAATGACGGAGCCGCGGCGCTCGTGGTGACCAGCGCGAAGCGGGCGCGTGAACTAGGCGCGCAGTCGATGGTGCGCATCGTGGCGCAGGCCACAAGCGGGGTTGAGCCGAAGTGGGTGATGATGGCTCCGATTGGAGCGGTGAAGACGATCTGGGAGAAAACTGGCTGGAAGAATGAAGACGTCGATCTCTATGAGTTGAACGAGGCGTTTTCAGTCCAGTCGCTGGCCCTGATCCGGGAGTTGAAGCTTGATCCCGGCAAGGTGAATGTGAATGGCGGAGCGGTAGCGATCGGGCATCCGATTGGAGCGAGCGGCGCTCGGGTTTTGGTCACGCTGATCTACGAGATGATCCGCCGCGATGTTCATCGCGGCATCGCCGCGTTATGTTTGGGCGGCGGCAATGCGGTTGCGATGGCGGTCGAACGATGACGCGATAGTCCCGTCGCGCGATCAGGCAGGTTTTACAAACTCTGTCTTATACTTCGGAGCCAGCGCTAACGCCTTCTGTCTGAAAGCAGCTTCCGCCACTTCATCCAGCTTCGGAGGCGGCGTGGTGCGGGTCGCGACTGGCACGCCGACTTCGATGAAGAATTCTTCTTGTCCGGCGGGGGCGCAGATGCACAGCAGACGCGCGGACTTGTCGCTCTTGTTCTGAAACTGGTGAGGAGCGTTGGCGGGAAT
>Ga0302319_10007093_pt1 | contig 22100 bp, 12 predicted proteins | sample Bog_T0_2_FD_203319 | JGI IMG/M metagenome (GOLD analysis project Ga0302319, IMG submission 203319) | Peat permafrost microbial communities from Stordalen Mire near Abisko, Sweden - Bog_T0_2 | ecosystem: Environmental > Terrestrial > Soil > Wetlands > Peat | place: Sweden: Abisko, Stordalen Mire... | reverse complement strand
GCTGCCGGTCCTCCCTCTTCAATTGAACATGCACCCGATGGTAGCTTTGCATATCCCCACTATGCGGCCATTCCCGTCGCAATAAAAGTGACTGGAAAGATACATCTTTATACGGTCGGAAAACTAGTGTAGGTTGACACTGCGAAATCGGTTAATTCCCTGCTACTGAGTCGCAAATAAGTCGGCTCGATGATTGCCTTGTGGTTCAAGGTAGGGCCCATTCTTTCCTGATCTCTCCAGGGGAAGAGGAGAGCGAATAGGTTCGGAACTTTAGTAAACTACTGCTTGACTGTTGCGTACTCGCGTGCGATCAGCTTTCAATCTCGAGGTTCCCATGAATCGATTCGTGCTGCTCTTTCTTGCTATCTCGTTCACGACCAGTTCTGCTGCTGTCGCTGCCGCCGCTACCTCCCCGGCGAACCGATTTGTTCATGCTAGTGGGAAGTATCTGGTGGATTCCCAAGGACACACATTGCAATTGCGGGGCACTAGCCTCGGCAACTGGATGGTGCCGGAAGGGTATATGTTCGGTCTGGAAGGAGGCCCGCAGTCGCCACGCGAAATAGAAACATATTTCAACGAGTTAATCGGCCCGGCCGAGGCCGCGCAGTTCTGGCAAGCCTACCGCGAGTCCTATGTCACCGAAGAAGATATTCGCTACCTGAGCCAGACTGGCGTGAATTCCATTCGTATTCCGTTTCACTACAAGTTCTTTGCGCCTGGAAACGAGGAAGGATTTGCCTTGCTCGATCGCGTTGTCGGGTGGGCGGAAAAGTACCATCTGTATGTCGTTCTCGATATGCACTGCGCGCCTGGAGGTCAAACCGGCGCCAATATCGATGACAGTTGGGGCTATCCGTGGCTCTATGAGTCAGAGGCCAGCCAGGCAATGACCGTTGCCATTTGGAAAAGGATCGCCGAGCACTACCGCGACAATCCCGCAGTACTGGGCTACGACCTGCTTAACGAGCCAATTCCGCACTTTCCAGTACTGCAGAAATACAACAGCCTGTTGGAGCCGATCTACAAGAGAATCACTGCCGCTATTCGCACTGTGGATACGAACCATCTCATCATTCTGGGCGGAGCGCAATGGGATTCCAATTTCGCCGTCTTCGGTGCGCCGTTCGATTCCAATCTGATGTATACCTTTCACAAGTACTGGACCGCGCCTACCGAAGATGTAATTCAGTCTTACCTTGATTTCCGCAATCGCTACAATGTGCCCATCTGGCTAGGCGAGTCTGGCGAGAACACCGATGCCTGGATTCACAATTTTGTGCAGGTGCTGGAGAAGGACGAGATCGGGTGGGCCTTCTGGCCCTACAAGAAGATGAACTCGCCATCGTCTTTCGTGACCTGGCAGAAGCCAGCCTACTGGGACGAGATTGTTGCTTATGGCAAGATGACGGGGAACACCAGCGATACAGAGAAGCGGATTGCCGCGCGGCCGTCGCTGGAACACACGCGGGCCACGTTTCAGAGCCTGCTTGAGAATATCCGTCTCGCTCATTGCCAGACCAACGCAGGCTACCTGCAGGCATTGAATTTGACGGTACCGAATCGTGAGCAGGACGGAAAGAATCCCTGATCGTAAACTTATGCAGAATGCAGGCGGTTTCTTTAGCCTGAGGCGCACATGACCATCCTTCGTAATTTTGCACTTCTCGTCGGTGTGATCCTGCCTGCATCGCAGCCCGCTGCTGCTTCTCATATGGTCACCGGCAACGGCTTCGGATTTGCAGTGGTGTTGCCCGAGACCGGCAGCGTGAGCAAGTTCTATGCGCACCCCTACTGCTTTACTCGGCACGATCCTCAAAACCCTCTCAACGAGGGCATTGAAACCGCCAATTTCATCAAGGAACTTGGCTGGAGCGGTGCGAGCTTGCACAGTGCTTCGACGGAATACGAGGAAGATTCGCACGTCATTCATACCAGCGGAAGCGATGGCGAGGGGACCGTCTTCATGCCCTTTGGGTTGCAGCATGCGGCTCTCGTTATCGACTGGGAACCAGGCTCGGCAAAGACGCAAGGCGGCTGGCACGTTGAATGGAACCGGCCAGTCGAGTCACAAAGAGCTGTTCGGTTGTTTGGCGCCGAACTCCTCGTGTTGAAGTTCGAAGGCATCCAGGAATCGTTGTTACTCATTCCACTGGATCGCAACCGGACCGACTCGGCACAACCGCAGCAGGCGTTGTCTGGCGGACGCGCGTGGGCTCTGGTTTCCCTGGAAACCGAAGGAGAATTGGAGCAGACCGTTCGCGAGTTCAATCTCTGGCGCGCAGGACCGGAGCCGCGCGATTTGGCAAAGCGTGAGATCGCAGAGATTGAAAGCTGGCGGGTCAGGCCGGCGGCCCATTTCAGAGATGAGCAGGAACGGCATTTATGGCGCCAAAGCGAGGTTCTGCTGCGCATGGCGCAGAGCCGCGAACACAATCGCCCCGGGCGATATAGCAACGGTCTAATCGTAGCCGCTTTGCCTGATGGCTTGTGGTTCACGCCCTGGGTGCGGGACATGGCTTACGCAACACTTGCACTGGCGCGCATGGGCCACCGGGACGAAGCGCGCGCTGCTCTGCTGGCCTATTTCAACGCGCAACCCACGGGAGTAATGCGCGCGGAGACGCGGGACGCCGACTATCAGGTCTCGGTGGTGCGCTACTTCGGAGACGGCTCAGAAGAACCCTTCTTCACGGGAGAAGGCGTCCCCAATATCGAGTTCGACGATTGGGGTCTTGTCCTGTGGGTGCTTGGCGAATACGAGCGGCAATACAACGACGCCGCCTTGCTGCGTCTCCCCAGTTACCGCGGCCAGGTTTATGAGAGCGCCAGGGACTTTGTAGCGAAACCTCTGATGGCAAATCTTGATCAGATCGGCCGCGGCTCGATCGTCACCGCCGACACTTCGATTTGGGAGGAACACACGAAAGACAAGAAGCACTTTGCGTTCTCTACAGCCATGGCCATAGCGGGGCTCAAGAACTTTGCCGAAGTAGCCCACATAATGGGCGACGAGACTACGCGAACCATGGCTCTCACTCAGGTCGCGCTTCTCAGTAGAGGGTTCGACGCAGCTTTCATCCGCGATGGAAAACTTCGAGGGACGCTGGAAGCCGGAGAGAAGAACAACGTTGATGGAGCTCTCTTGCCCATTATCAACCTTGGAGTTGTCACTGACCCTGAGGTGGTGCGCGACACACTGGAGAGAATGGAACTCCTCAAGGTGGCTTCAGGCGGCTACCGGCGTGTTCGCAGCAATTACACTGATCCTGCCATCTTTGAGTATTGGTACGAGAGGCAGGAGTTTCTATTTGTCGATTTCAGCCTTGCTGAAGTCTACCGGCGCCTGGGAAGGTCAGCCGAAGCGGATTCGATCCTCAAGCGCATCGTGTTGAAGGCCGCTGCAGACCACAACCACATCCCGGAGATGTATGTCGCGCTGCCCTGTCAGTTGTTTCCCGGCGAAGTGGGCGATCCAACCGGAGCCTTGCCCATTGTTGGATATGGCTCGGGGACCTTCATTCTGCACCTTCTGCAACGCGAGGAAATGAAGGGCGTTCGCTGAGCCGCCGATGCCGCGAGCCACATATGGCCTGCTGTCTATTGAGCTTCGTCGAGCCTTTTGAGCATCTCACCGATTTCCGGATTGGACATGAAGTTCTTCCAAACCAGGCCAGTACGGTAGTTTTCAATCATGACTACGATTGGCGCCTGATTCAGCCCCATGTAAATCGGTGAGATCCAATTCGTTCCCTGGTTGTAAGCGTCACGCGGACCGTAAATGCCCCACATCCGGTCCCCAAGATCGCGATAATAGTGCTTCAGTGCGGCCATGGAGGCATCGGGAGTATATGGAAAAGAAGACAACGCACCGGTAGGCGTGATGGTTCCGCGATCGTCTGCCTCATCGGGGGCGTGTGGGACGTAGCCATCGGGGCCATCGCTGGCGGTGAGTCCCCAGGCATCGGGTCCGTAACCGGCGAAGTGTTTAGGGTTTGCCATGGAGTAGGCACGGTTGATGAGCGCGATGTTGCGATTGTTCTCAAAATAGGAATGGGTGAACCGATCGTGAATGCTATGGGGATCAAGACCCATGAAGGAGTAATGAGTAAAGAAGAGTGGACCGCCGGAGCCAACGCCGACATCGAGCGTGATGCCGTAGTAAGTGTGTCCATTCTTGTAGTGATTGCCATCCGTAGTGCCGGACCATCCGGCACGGTACTCGAGTGCCCGCTCCGTTTGCCCAGCCAATCCGGAGTAATAGAGAGTCGCCGGTACGGAGTGGGTGGGTGAGGCAATCGCGAGGAGATAAGTAATCATGGTCTCATTAAACCCGATAAGTGGATGGTGAATCTGGAAAGACCACTGCGGTGACCAATGCCAATACAGAAAGTCGCTGGAAGCCGTCTCGCGATACCAGTCCCACTCGACGGTCTGCCAAAGCCCGGTGATTTCGCGGTAAAGTGTTCTCTCCCCTGCGGTCGTGCCTTGAAAGTACTGGCGTGCGGCGAGCAAGCCTTGCATGAGAAACGAAGTCTCAACCAGATCTCCGCCGTTGTCGTACATGCCGAAGACAGGCATAGTGCGGCCGGTGTTGCCGTCCATGTAATGCGACCAGGCGCCATGGTAGCGCTGCGCGTGTTGAAGAAAAGCAACGATCGTGGTTAGCCGCTGCAGTCCCTGTTCGCGGGTAATGAAACCGCGATCGACACCGACCATGAGCGCCATGATGCCAAAGCCGCTGGCGCCCGTGGCCACCATTCGCTCATCTCCGGGAATGTTTTCGCGTGTCATGCCGGAGTGGGGCTCGGCTCCCTCCCAGTAATACAGGAAGCAGGCCTTCTGCATCATGGTGAGTAATTCGTCGTCCGTCAATTCGCGCGTGGTAGCGCTGGCAACAGCGGAAAAGCCGGATTGGCGGTATTGCCAGTCGGATGCAACAACCTTATATTGCGCATGCACGCCAGGCTTGCCGAGAAAATCCTCAAAGCGATGGACTCCCGGCAATTGGATTCCGACCGGCGCAAAATCCTTGCCGTCAAGGGAACGATAGATAACGTAACGCGCGAGGTCCTGTTGTGGATCTCCGTCCCACTCGATCTCGACGTGGCGATCATAGCTGGTAGCCCGCACATGGGATGGAACAGCTAACTTAGCAGTGCCGGCAGGATCGTCATCGACACGGACCTCATCGATAACGAGCGTATGGCGCATGTCATCCGCGCGTCCTTGATGGAAGGTAATGCTGCGCAGGTACTCAGGATTGAATGGGTAAATGGATGCAGTGCGGCAATCCGCAAGCGGAATGCGAACCTGTATCCATCGGTCCGCCGGCACGTCGCCGGTGTATTTTCCCAACTCGAGAGGCTCACTGAAACTGCCTGGAAACTCAGCGACCTGCAGGCCTTCGACCGCATTCGAAAGCACTATCTTCGGCAGATCGGCTGCTGCGATTGGTTGGGGCGAGTTAATCCAGAAAAAAAGGTTGTGCCCCGACAATCCAGGGAGTCGATAACGAAAAGCGACGCTTGCGATCTCCGCTTCCCATCCGCCTTCAGGCGCGGATCGCCACTGCAAACGAATCGAGTTGGGAGGAGTAAGAAATGTCCTGGTTTCGACGGGAAGGTGGCCATTCTGCAGTTCGAGATAACTCTGTCCCGAAGCTTGACCACTGCCGTAAAAATAGTTGTCCGCGGTAGGGCTGTTGTCGAAAATGATGTGCCGGTAGTAATCCGTCTCAGCATGCACCGACGACGAAAGCAGAAGGGAAAGCACCGCGAAAATCAGGAGGTGCGGCAGGTGTGAAATGTCGGCTCTATTAGCGGTTCCCATGGTTTTCGACTTCCTGTCTCCGGATTGGTTTGGCGGGGCAAAACAGCGCAGGGCACCGATAGCAAGCTCAATAACCGCCCAATACCAGTTAGCTTCAGGGCTCAACCGGCATCGTCAACTTTGACACGGTGAGCAGTATAACCCAAATGACTCCGCGCCTGGTCCTCGTGCTTTCACCAGACCCGGATTGGGAAATCGCGTGCTGAAAAGAGGAGCTCGCCTGACAAGGCAGATGGGTCGGGGTGCCTGCGGAATGGGTTTCAGAAAGCGCTTGCATAAGGTCTAAAAGGCGTCATGCTTTCTTAGCCCGCCGCTTTTCCGGCGCGCAGGCCGTTGATTCGCGCACTACCAGTTCGGTTTCCAGCGTGTATTCGGCCCCCTTGTGGCGCTTGAGCTGCATCATCTTTTCCAGGGCGCGAAACGCGGTCAGGCCCAGTTCTTCGCGGGGGACATCGATCATGGTGAGCGATGGGCGCGCAAGCGAGGCAAAGGCGATGTTGTCAATTCCTACCACCGAGACTTCTTCAGGCACTCGCACCCCTGCTTCTTCCAGCGCACTCATGGCTCCCATGGCAATCAAGTCGCTGCCACAGAAGATCACGGTCGGCATCTCCGGCGCGGCTAGGATGGCGGCCTCGGCCGAAGCACCAGCATCAATGCGGTAGTCGCTGCTGACGACGGGAAAAGCCTTCAGGTTGTTGTGCGCCAGTCCGTTCACCAGCGCGCTCTTGATAGACTCTGCAGTGCGGCTTCCCTTAGGTCCGGCGATTACGGCGGCGCGTCGGTGCCCAAGCCGGATGACGTGCTCGATCGCCTGGGCTATACCCCGGCTGTAGTTCACGGTGATGTTACTGACAAATTTGCCGGCTGAGTACAGATTGCTGAATACGGTGCAGATGCCCGCTTCCACCAGGGGGGCGGCGGCGGCCATTTCGATGGAGGAGGTCAGAATCGCCACGCCGCAGACGTCCTTTTCAACGAGCTTGCGCATAAGCAATTCCGCGCGTGTCCGGCTATATTCGGTGTTGAGAAGAAGCACGTCGAAGCCCTTGTCCCAAGCAGCTGCCTGAAAGCCCCGAATTGCCTCGGGATAATACGGATTTGTGAACTCCGAGATCACCAGTCCCAGAGATCGCTATGGCCGGTCGCGAGCCGTTGTGCATGGATATTTCTGTAGTAGCTGAGTTCATCGACGGCCGACAGAACGCGCGCCTTTGTCTCATCCGCAATGTAGTGGGTATTGTTGAGGACCCGTGAAACTGTCGCCGGCGAGACGCCAGCTCTGCGGGCGACATCCTTCATTGTGTAGGTCATAACAAAGTCTCCCTCTTAGGAGTGAGAAGGCACGCAAACCTGTCGCTGCGGAAAGGGACAGGAAATCCATTTCATCTTTCCCTACACCGGGCCTCAGAACACGCCGCTGGACGCCCGGACTGAAACTGCTTATCAAGCTGCGGAGCCTCCAGGGACTCCTGAAGCGGCACACGATCAATGATACGAGCATACTGTATGTCATTCGATTTAAGTTACTTATTATTTTCCCAGATTGAGCCTCTGGGGGAAGAAGCCACCTTAGTGCGTTTGCTCCCGGAGCCCCCCTTCCTCTCCCCGATTGCTCTTGACAAGGATGAATGCGGAGGGCTATTTTTCCTCGGAAACCGGTCTCCCTTGCTTGGAACGTGATGGCAAGTGGGGTGTCGGATGGAATCTTTCTGTTGGGATGCCGAACTCACAACTCCTTTCGACGGGCGCAGGTTAGCAGCCACAACCAACCGCCTGATCAACGAATTGTTCGTTCATCCTACTTGATCCTCCCTGGTTGCAACTTATTGAAAGTGTAGGTAATTAGCTCGCTGTTGCATTATCTTCCGGGCGCGAAAGCGCCGTGCTGAAAAGGCAGGGAGTAGAAGATGCTTTGGGGCGAGACAGGGCCCATCAGTTGGAGCGGGATGGGCGTGGCAAGGGCGTCGGGTACCTACACGAAATAAATATTGACAGCGATGTAAACCACCTCTATATTTGCTCGCGTAAATACGTTGTCGTACACGGAACAAGGAGAGGACAGGGCAAAAGCACCAGATCGAGGGGAAACTAGGAGATGCCGGGAGGCTGGAGGATATGCAAATGCGTACAGCGAGACTCTGGACTTGGAGCCGCATGACGATGGTGTGGCTTCTGTTCGCGTTTTCTGCGATTGCAGTCAAAGCGCAGGTTGACACAGGAACGATTCTAGGCACGGTCAGCGACAGCACCGGCGCCGTTATTCCAGGTGCAACCGTCACCATCACCAATCAGGAATCGTCGGCTACGTTGACATCCAAGACCAAAACCGACGGAAGATTCGTATTCACTCCGCTCCATATCGGCACGTACAGTCTCACAGTGGATGTCGCGGGCTTCAAGAGAGCAACGAACCAGAACATTCACCTGGACATTCAACAGCAGGTTTTGGTGAACGTTGTGCTGCAGCCAGGGGCCGCATCTGAAAGCGTCGTCGTCACGGAAGCGGCCGAGTTGATGCAGACACAAAGCAGTTCCGTCGGGCAGGTCATTGAAGAAAAAACGATCGAAGACATGCCGCTGAACGGGCGTGACTACACAATGTTAGTGTTTCTGACACCTGGAGTCACCATACCGCAGCAGGGAGCACGCGCCAACAACCAGTTTGTGGCGAATGGAGCTCGCGTGGCGCAGAACGACTATCTGCTCGATGGCATCGACAATAACAGCAGCAGCGTCGATTACCTGGATGGGAAAGCGGATGTAATCAAGCCTCCTGTGGATGCGATCGCTGAATTCAAGACAATGACCAGCGATTTTCCCGCGGAGTTTGGCCGTGCCGGGGGAGCGATCGTGAACGCCACCCTGAAATCGGGCTCGAATAAACTGCACGGGTCAGTGTGGGAGTTCCTTCGCAACGACAAGTTTGATACTTACAATAACTATTTCACGCCGGACGCAACGAAAAGCCCCAAGCCGGAACTCCGCCAAAATCAATTCGGCGGTACCGTGGGTGGACGCATCTTGAAGAACAGAATGTTCTGGTTTGGCGACTATGAAGGAACAAGGATTCGGAACGGCTCGAATTACTCGGGCATGACGGTGCCCACGGTTTTGGAGAACAAGAGCGGATTTACTGACCTCTCGGATCTGTTCGGTGTGAATGGAACATACACGCGTACCGATCTGCTAGGACGTTCGTTCGAGAATGGTCAGGTCTTCGATCCGGCAACAACTCGGCCCGTAACGCAAGGCATTGCAGACCCGGTAACGGGTGTGACCGCTACCGGCACCGGGTACGTTCGCGACGCCTTTCTTAACAACCAGATTCCAGGAAGCCGGCTGGACCAGAATGCCATAAAACTACTGCAGCTCTTCCCGGCGCCGAACATATCCGGCGTGGTGAATAATTTCAGTACGGTCAAGGTCAACAGCAACGACACAGACACCGCCGACCTCCGCATCGATCAGCACTTCAGGGATCAGGACCAGGCGTTCTTCCATTACGACTACATCAGCAGCGTTCGCAAGGTTCCTCCTCCCTTTGACGGCGTGGCAGATGGCGGCCCATACGCAGCCGGCACTGAGATCTACAACGTGCGCGGCTTCGCGCTGGGCTACACGCATTTGTTTTCACCAACTCTGGTTAACGAGGCTCGCGTCGGTTACACGCGCGCCCACGACACCCGCAACCCAACTGGCGACAGCACCATGGGGATTCCCGCACAGTTCGGAATCACTGGCGTCCCCCAAATACCACTCAATGGAGGTCTGCCCCAACTTAACATCGGGATTCTGAGCCAGATAGGCGGCGACGGGTGGTTGCCAGGAAACCGCTTCAGCGACACTGAGCAGATGACCGAGAACCTGACGAAGGTGTACAGGAAACATACGTTCAAGGTTGGTGGGGAATTCCAGTACATCTACTTCCCGTGGCTGGCCCCACCCGCACCCAAGGGGAACTTCGCATTCGACGGCAATTACACTTCAACCCCCACCCAGGCCGACAACTTGACGGGTATTGCCCAACTGCTGATTACTCCAGAGGCCGCTACCGTTCCCAACGGTGTCAACCTTTCTGGTGGCATGGATTATTACGCTGCCTCGAACTTCGGTACGGTTCACGCGAATCGCAACTACTATGGCGCTTACTTCCAGGACGATTGGGCCATAACCTCGAAACTCACTCTCAACCTCGGTGTACGTTGGGAGCATTTTGGGCTGACGGGCGAAGCCGGTGGGGCACAAGCAAACTTTGTGCAGCCATCTTTGAAAACAAACGCAGGCGCGGAACTCATCATCCCAACCAGGCAAAAGAGTACGCCGCTTTCCTCTAGCTTTACCAGTACGCTTGCCCAGGATGGCATTGCGCTGGTTTACACAGACAAGTACGGAAGCGGCTTGGGTGTAATCCAGAAGCTGAACTTTGCGCCTCGCCTGGGATTTGCTTATTCGCTTACACCGAAGTTGGTGATCCGCAGCGGGTATGGCATCTTTTATGGCTCATTTGAGAACCGGGGCGGGTACCCTAGCCTTGGTTACAACTATCCCTTTCAATATGAGATCTCACTCAGCGACACGTCGAATGGTGGCATCTCCACGGTTACCCCTATCATCTACCCCAACGGTGCGACAGGAACCCTGGAAGAGGGGATGACTGGAACCCCGCTCACACCCGCGTCGATTAGCGCCAGCGGCTTGGCCCTGCGCGGTGGGCAGCTCAACTACAAGACTGCCTATACACAAGGCTACAACCTCACCGTGCAATACGCGGTGACTCAGCATGATGCCGTTGAGGCAGCTTATGTCGGATCGCAAGTCAGGCATCTTGAAGCCTTCACAGGAAACAACAACGTCACCGAGTTGCTTCCGCCAGGGACGCCGTACACCGGCTATGTTGCTTCTCCCGGTGCAGCGCCACAGAACTTCATCCCATTTCCCGATTGGAGCGCGGGTATGCCCTTCTTCAATACGGAGGGCAATAGCAGCTACAACTCACTTCAAACCAAGTGGACACGCCACGCATATAAAGGCCTTGACATGCTGCTTGGCTATACCTTCGCCAAGGCACTTACTGATGCGGGAGATTCTCTTAGCAATGGCGGTGCCGGAGGATATCGTGCGGCGGCCATTGTCCCGATGAGCTATGACAGAGGCCTCGCCGGCTTCAACATCAAACACCAGTTTGTCGCCAGCGGCAGCTATGCTCTCCCCTTTGGCCGGGGCAAGGATTTCCTGAATGGTTTGAACCGCATCGGAGAAGCTGTTCTCGGGGGCTGGAGCATCAATGGCATTCTCACGTTTGACAGCGGGCAACCTGACACTGTCTGGAGTGCCATCAATACGGGTTCCGGAATTTCGGCCTATGCTGTTACGGTTCCCGGCGTCAGCAAATACAGGGGCCACATCGCAAGCTACTTCAATCCTGCTGCATTCACCAACCCTCCCTTAGTCGCGACCGTTGGACAGACCGACCTCGCACCTCTTGGAGGCGGGCCTACTCAGGTTAACGGACCAGGTTATAGAGACTTCGACTTCTCCGTTTTCAAGGCTTTCCAAATAAGGGAAGGAATCCATTCGGAGTTCCGAGCTGAGGCATTTAACCTGACCAACACCCCTAGCTTCGCGTTACCTGGAAACCTGAACTACCAGGGAAACAACCCGAACTTCGGGCAGATTACGAGCACGATCAGCACTGCGCGCCAATTGCAGTTCGCGTTTAAGTGCTACTTTTAGACAAACTGGAAAGGCTCCGACGATCTCCAACCGATCGTCGGAGCCAATTTGCGGCTCTTGACGAAAGACGCGCCGCGGAGCAAGACTTCGAGAGCGGCAAAGATTCTGCTGATTCATCGAGTTGTTGTGCACTTGCTTTTTCGGGACAAGTGAAAAGACTCCTGTGGCCAGCTTTGCAAAACTCGTGGCGTCCACATGGATGCTTTGGATGCTGTCTCCGAGCAACATAGCGTGTGCGCTCTGGCAAGCTTCTTCGCAGACGAATGAGCGGGCACAAGAGGAGAAATCACTCAAGACGGCGGTGGACGAGCAGCCGGGAAACGTTCATCGCGTTGCCGCGCTGGGCGAATTCTATCTCCGCCAAAGTAAGTGGCGCGACAGTGTGGGTTGGCTTTCAAAAGCCTACGGGCTTTCGGGCGGCGATGAATCTATCGGTTACGATTTGTCATTTGCGCTCATGCAGGCTGGGGATCTAGATGGCGCCAGGCGGCAAATCGAGCAAATGCTCAGCCGATCGGACATCGGAAGATTACACAGTCTGCTTGGTGCGATCGCGGACAAGCGCAAGGATTATGCGGAAGCCGCCCGGGAATATCATCGTGCGGCAGAGTTGGACCCGTCTGAATCGAATATCTTCGAACTGGCCACGTTCCTTCTGCAACATAAGAAGTATGTTGGATTCGTCGATGAGTCAATCAAGTTTTTCCGTTACGGAGTGGCCCAGTATCCCAAGTCTTCGCAGATGATGGTGGGACTGGGCGTTGCGCTGTATACGTCTCAACAATACGACGACGCAATTCGTGTGTTGTGCGCTGCCGTTGATCTTGACCCGACCGACAGACGACCTGTCGAGTTTTTGGGGAAGGCTCAAAAAGTGTCTCCGGAATTAGCGTCCGAAGTGGACAAGCGATTGCAAGACTTGGCCACGCGGTACCCGGAGAATGCAGCCACCACTTATTACTATGCTTACAGCCTCTGGCAGCGGGGCGGCGGTGAAGAAGGGAAGGATCTTGACCACATTGAGGCGCTTTTGCGGAAAGCAGAGACAAAATCTCCGGGGTGGTACGAACCTCACTATCAACTAGGCGTGCTGTACCAGAGCGAAAAGCGGTATCAGGACGCGATCCGCGAGATGCTAGAGACAGTAAAGATCGAACCCGAGTTTGCGCCGGCGCATTACCGCCTGGCAATGTTGTATGGCCGGAATGGCGAAAGAGCAAAGGCGGCGTCTGAGTCCAGGAAAGTGCAGCAAATCAAGAACCAGGACAGGGCTGACGACTTCCTGCCGAAGGGGAAGGAAAGGTAGACGGATCGCTAAGACCCGGAGCGGATCCAGTGCCCTTCAGGGGCAGCATGAGAGCGTTTGATCGGACTGGTTGGTTAGTCAGTGTTTTGCTCCCGACTATTAGCGGTGCGGGGCAAGAGCGCTGAGCAGAATGAGGCAATTGTGCAAACTGAATTGATCTTTGGAGAGTGACTATGTGCAAGGCGTATTGGTTGGCAGGGCGGAATGTCCCCGGCCTGGTCATAAGAGCATCTTTGATCCTGTGTCTGGGCGTATTCTTCGCCGGCATCTCCGCGATTAGCCAGCAGACAAGCGTGGTGCTGGATGGGAAAAGTTCCGGCCGCGTCTTTGACGGCTTTGGAGGGGTGAGCGCCGGAGCTTCATCGCGGTTGCTCATCGACTACCCTGAACCGCAGCGCAGCCAGATTCTCGATTACCTATTCAAGCCTGGTTATGGAGCAGCGCTCCAACATCTGAAGGTAGAGTTGGGCGCCGATGTCAATTCGACCGATGGTTCCGAACCAAGCCACATGCGTGCCGCATCCGATCATGACTCAACGCGCGGCTACGAATGGTGGTTGATGGTGGAGGCACAGAAAAGGAACCATGCTATCGTCCTGGAGGTTCTTCCCTGGGGCGCGCCGGCCTGGGTCGGTACAAAAGCGGCGGGCAAGGAGACCCTCTATTCTTCCACGATGGCGGACTACGTGGTGGACTTTATCCGCACGGCAAAGCGGGATTATTCGCTGGACATCGCATACGCCGGGATCTGGAACGAGAGAGACTTTGACATCCCCTATATCAAAGACCTTCACAGGCGGCTGAAGGCCGAGCACCTGACGACCAAGATTGCCTGCTGCGATGGAGACTGGTCGATCGCCGATTCCATCTTGAAGGACCCGGAACTGGCCGCTGCCATCGACGTCATCGGCGCGCACTATCCTCGCGATGAAAAGGGCAACATAACCACCACGGAAGCGGCGCGCAAGACAGGGAAGCCGCTATGGTCGAGCGAAGACCAACCCAATGGCGGCGGGGGACCTTTCGTCAGCCGCGACTGGCCGGTCGGCGGCCGCATCCTGTCACATATTTATAACCAGAATTATCTACAGGGCACGCTGACTTCCACGGAGATATGGAGTCCCATAACTTCCTACTACGACAATCTGGCCGCTCCCAATTCGGGGCTGATGTATGCGAACACGCCCTGGTCGGGCCACTACGACATTCAGTCCACCATCTGGGTGACCGCCCATACCACGCAGTTTGCGCAACCCGGATGGCAGTATCTCGATTCTGCATCGGGCTACCTGCCCGATAAGGGAAGCTACGTCGCTCTGCGCTCTACGGACATGAAGAACTGGAGCGTAGTTCTGGAGACGATCGAGGCAAAGAGTCCGCAAACTGTCTCCTTCCGTTTGGCAGGTGGCCTTGCCGCCACCCAGGTTCACATCTGGGAGACCAATAGCACGCACATCTTCGAACATGTCGCGAGCCTGACGCCGCAGAACTGCGTGTTCGAGTATACCTTCGAGCCAGAGTCGCTCTATTCGTTGACGACGACCACGGGGCAGGGCAAAGGAACAGTGCAACCGCCGGTTGCCGCAGCGTTTCCATTTCCTTATGAAGACGACTTTGAACAGACCCCATTGAATCGCACGCCCAAATATCTTTCGGATCAGGATGGCGCTTTTGAGGTCCGGCATTGTGACGGACGGCCAGGCCAGTGCCTGGAACAAGTAATTCTTGCCAGACCCGTTGCCTGGGCGCAGACGCCCGACCCATTCACCCTGGCGGGAGATTCGAACTGGACGGACTACAGCGTTGCGGCCGATGTTCACTTTCTATCCGGAGCGCTCGCAACTATTGCGGGTCGCATTGACTCCGCGAACGTGTTCGAAGACGACAAAGCGCGCTGGCCAAGCGGGTACGTGCTGCGCTTGAAGCCTGACGGCGCATGGGAGCTTCTCTCCACTGGATACAACAAGCCTGTTCTCAACCTCGCCTCCGGATCAACCGCGCTCGATCGCAATCAATGGCATCATTTGGAATTGCGTTTCCGCGGCCAGCAGATCGTGGCATCGCTGGACGGGGTTCCGCTGGTATCTATCGTGGATTCGGCGCACACACACGGCATGATCGCGCTGGGCTCGGAGTGGGCGCGAATCCAGTTCGACAATCTCCGTGTTACGCCGTAGTGCGGAACCAGAGTTAGTGTGGCCCGGTTAGTCTCTGGAAGGGTTGCCGCTCTCTGAAGGTCGCTTCGACTTCCACCCCAGCAACAAAGACCCGCCGCTGGGGACCCCGACTTGAGAGCTGTGGTTCCGTGATAAGCCAGCTCTGGTTCCCCTGCAGGCTGGCTCTCATGAAACTGCTCACTGCTAACTCGTCAGCCAGAAACTCCGGGCAGCTATTTGCTGGATATGGCTGTATCGGCGGCTTCCGTTAGATAGCTGGTAAACAGAGTGAGGTTGCTGCGGAGGATGATATGGGGAGCTAGCCGGGTATGTGGTTCGGGCTTCACGCCCTCAAGAAGATAGCGGAAGAGAAGCTCCAGCGCGGTCTTTCCCTGGGTGAATGGCCGTTGATAAAGAGTCGCAATAACTCTTCCTGATTCGATATACGGAATGAGTTCAGGGAAAAGGTCCGTTGCGATAACCTGAACCGCGCCGAGAAGCTTGCTCTCTTCGAGTGCGCGGAGTACGGGAATGCTATTGGCAGTGCTTATGTAAATTCCCAACGGATGAGGCTTGCGAGATAGGAGTTCTTTAGCTTGGCGATACGCGATCTTGGGTGATTCGTGCGACTCGATGGCTGGGAGGAGAGAAAGATGAGGAGCAAGGACGGCGAGATTTGCTGCAAAGCCGCGCAATTTCTCGGCATGGTCGAGTGTGGTCAACTCTCCAGTGATGGTGGCAAGATGGCCAGATTTCTGAATGGTTCTAGAATACAGTTCTGCCGCAATAGCGCCGCTTACATAGGCGTCCGAGGCCACCGCGGCAAGGCGCTCGCTGCGCGGAACATCGCTGGCAACGCAGACAATGGCGACGCCGCGACGCGCCACGGCGTTCAATGTGGGCCCGATGTGGTCGGGACTGCCGGGCGCAACGAGGATGCCATCGAACCGCTCGCCGGCATCTGCGTTCAGAAGTTCAATATCGCCTTCGTCCAGCCTGGGAAAGGTGCGGAAGACGAGTTCAACATTGACTCCCGGCAAAGTGGAAGCTGCCGTGCGCACGCCGGAACGGAGAGGATCGAAGAAGGACGCGATGCTGCGAGGGAAGTAAACGCCAATCCGGAGCCGCCGGTTGAGCTTCAGGGAGCGAGCGGCGACATTTGGTTTGTATCCGAGTTGCTCGGCTTTCTTCAAAACGCGGGCTCGTGTTGACGCGCTAACATCCGAGCGTCCGTGAAGTGCACGGTCGACGGTACCAATCGAAATGCCAAGCGCCTGAGCGATGTCTTTGATACTGGGAGGCTTCATCAACGTCCTTCGGAAAAACCGATTCTATAACATTATGGTGGATTGTTTTAGAAGTGCAAGTAACTTGCACGATCCGGCTGCTATCCATCGTTTCGAAGCGAGAATCGGGAGAAGTTCTAATGTCGAGTCAGTGACGAGGAGACAACCCGTTGATTGGAGGCTAACGTGCGCTGAAAGTGAGGAAAACCATTGCATGGGTGTCGAGTGTCCGTGTACGATACCGGACATTCGGGATTTTCATTTTTCCTGACAGCACGAATTAGCTTGCCGTCCCTGCCTTAGGGAAGAAGCTGGGAGTACTGAGGGTCAAGCCATATGCGTGAAATGCGTAAATCCGAGCCAGTCCGCTGCTGGGAGCAGCAGGTCGTCATTCCTACCTATCCGGTGCAGGAAGCAGATCCCAATCCGATGTTCCTGGAGAAACGTGTGTACCAGGGGAGCAGCGGGAAAGTGTATCCGAATCCGTTCACTGATCGCGTGTCGCTGGAGAAGACAGATGCCACTTATCGGGCCGTGATGCTGGAGAACGAATATATACAGCTGATGATCCTCCCCGAGATTGGCGGGCGCATCCAAACGGGCCTGGATCGCACCAATCAATACGATTTTTTTTACCGGCAGCACGTAATCAAGCCAGCGCTTGTGGGTCTGCTGGGTCCGTGGATTTCAGGCGGGGTCGAGTTCAATTGGCCGCAGCACCACCGGCCGTCCACGTTCATGCCAGTTCACGCAAGCATCGAAGAGGAAGCCGACGGCAGCCGCACAGTTTGGCTCAGCGAGCACGATCCCATGCTGCGCATGAAGGGAATGGTGGGCATCCGCCTCTCGCCGGACAAGGCGATGGTCGAGGCCAGAGTCAGGCTGTACAACCCCACGCGCTTGCCGCAAACCTTTCTATGGTGGGCCAACGTCGCGGTGCGCGTGCATGACCAGTACCAGGCATTCTTCCCGCCGGACGTGACATTTGTGGCAGACCATGCCAAGCGCGCCATTTCCTCATTCCCCATCGCGCGTAACGAGTATTACGGAGTGGATTATCGCCCTGGCACAGATATCTCCTGGTACAAGAACATTCCGGTGCCTACGTCGTACATGGTGACGAAGTCGAAGTACGACTTTTGCGGCGGGTACGATCACGAGCGCCAGGCTGGCCTGGTGCACACGTCGAACCACTACGTGGCGCCAGGGAAGAAGATGTGGACGTGGGGCAATGCGGAGTTCGGATATGCCTGGGACCGGAACCTGACCGACGAAGACGGGCCCTATGTTGAGTTGATGGCTGGCGCCTACACTGACAATCAGCCGGATTTTTCCTGGCTTCAGCCGTATGAAACCAGGACCTTCACCCAGTTCTGGTATCCGATCCAGAAGATCGGGCCGGCAAAGAACGCGAACACACAAGTGGCTGTGAATCTTGAATTCGATGCTCAGGGCGCGCATGTGGGAGTCTGCGCCACTTCGCGGCGCACGGTGCGCGTAATGCTGACCAGGGCAGGGCAGCCGATGATCGACCGACAGCTTGAGTTGACGCCCGGCCAGCCGCTTTTGCAGTCTGTCGAAGCGTCCGCAAGCCGGCCGGAGGAGTTCCGGCTTTCGGTGCTGGATGGGGAGGGGAAGGAACTGATTTGTTACCAGCCAGAGGTGCAACTGGACCTCGAGCCTCCGGAGCCGGCCACGAAACCATTGCCGCCAGAACAGATTGAAAACATCGAGGAGTTGTATCTGACCGGTCTGCATCTGGAACAGTACCGTCATGCCACCCGGTCGCCAGAGACCTATTGGCGCGAAGGGCTCAAGCGCGAACCGGAAGACGCCCGCCTGAACAATGCAATGGGCCTTGTTCATCTGCGCAAGGGGCAGTTTGCCGAAGCGGAAGCGTGCTTTGCCCGCGCCATTCGCCGTCTGACTCTTAGAAATCCAAACCCCATCGACGGTGAACCGTTCTACAATCTCGGCCTTGCCTGCATCTACCAGGGAAAGAGCGCGGAGGCCTATGCCGCCTTCCACAAGTCGGTGTGGAACCAGGCCTGGCAGAGCGCGGGATACTATGCTCTGGCGTGCATAAGCACGGAGCGCAGAGACCTTTCCCTGGCGCTGGAGCAGGTGGAACGGAGCCTGCGTACCAGCACCGACAACCTGAAGGCACGCGCCTTGCAGGCCTCATTGCTGCGGCGCATGGGGCGCGAGCACGACGCACAGTTGGTCATCGCCGAGTCGCTGGCGTTGGATGGGCTGGACTTTCGCATGATGTCTGAGCGATTTCTGGCGACCCGCGACGACCAAGACCTTGGCGCCTTTGTATCTGCCCTCGATGGAGATGTCCAGACGCTGCTGGACGTGGTCTACGATCTTGCCTGGTCCGGCCTCCGCGAGGATGCATATACCTTGTTGCAGGCGTGCAGTACCGCAGAGCGACTGGAGCATCCGATGCTTTGGTATACGCTCTCATGGCTAGTGTCTGGGCTTGGCCTGGGGCGGGAATCCGACCTTTTTGCGGTCAAGGCAGAGGGGACGTCGTCGCGATACTGCTTCCCTGCAAGGCTGGAAGAGATGATTGTGCTTGAGGATGCGGTGCGAAGGAACCCGGCGAGCGCAAAGGCGCACTACTATCTTGGGAATCTGTATTACGACAAGCAGCGCCATGCGGAAGCTATCGCCTGCTGGCGCCGGTCGGTCGAACTGAATGAGGAGTTCTCGATTCCGTGGAGGAATCTGGGGATTGCCGAATTCAATGTACTGCACGATCCGGAAGCGGCCGATCACATGTATGCGCGGGCCTTCGCGGCGAATGGCGAAGATGCGCGGCTGCTCTACGAGTGGGATCAGTTGAAGAAGAGAATCGGACGGGCCACACCGCGGGAACGGCTGTGCTCTCTCGATGAGCACCGTCAACTTGTGGAGCGCCGGGACGACCTGACCGTGGAGTACATCACACTGCTCAACCAATGCGACAGATGGAAATCCGCTCTGGATATGCTGAGTGCGCGCCGCTTCAGCCCTTGGGAGGGCGGTGAAGGGCTGGTGTCGGCGCAGTATGTTCACGCGCATCGTGCGCTGGGCAGAGCGGCCCTGGCCGCGGGCGATGCGGCCGATGCACTGGATCACTTCGAGAGCGCGCGGCATTATCCGCGGAACCTGGGAGAAGGCAGGCATCTGCTTACCCTCGAGCGCGATCTGGACTACTTCTCCGGCCTGGCCGCGCAGCAGCTTGGGGACAACCAGCTCGCCGAGCGCTACTTCACAGCGGCTGCGGCGCCGCTTCGAGCCCTGAGTCCTCAAGCCTATTTTCAAGCCCAGGCGCTGCGGGCGCTGGGCGATGAGGAGGGTGCGCGCGCAGTCTTCTCCAGCCTTGCCGAGTTCGCTGCAATGAAGCTCAAGACAGAGCCGAAGATCGACTACTTCGCCACCTCCTTGCCCAATCTGCTTCTCTTCGACGACGATCTTGACAAGCGGAATCGCATTGAATCGGCGCTCCTGAGCGCACTGGCCCATCACGGCCTGGGCGAAGTGCAAGCCGCGGTCCGGGAACTGGAAGAGGTAATGGCCATGGACCCGAATCATCTCTTCGGCACTGAGATGCTGGCGTGGGTCAAGCGGGAACAGGCGGCAGAGGAGAGCGTCGAGGTGCGAAGCAGATCATGATCGCAGGCATTCCAACATCGGGAGAAGGCGTGGAGCGCAGCGGTTCATTCCGCGCCGCCTACGTCTGGCTGGCTGCTTCCGCAGGCGCCCTGGGCGGGCTTCTGTTTGGCTACGACTGGGTGGTAATTGGCGGCGCAAAGCCGTTCTACGAGCGCTATTTTCAACTCGATTCGCCCTCGCTTGAAGGCTGGGCGATGAGTTGCGCCCTGATCGGCTGCCTGGTTGGAGCGATTTCATCCGGAGTGCTGAGCAACCGCTTCGGCAGGAAGAAACTGCTTACGCTGGCTGCCTTGATCTTTGCGGTCTCGTCGCTGGGCACGGGGCTGGCCGATCACTTTGCTGCCTTCGTGGCGTGGAGGCTGACCGGCGGGTACGCCATCGGGCTTGCCTCCGGCATCTCCCCGATGTACATCGCAGAGATATCCCCGGCGCATTTGCGCGGGCGGCTGGTCTCGCTCAACCAGTTGGCTATTGTCTTCGGCATCCTGTTGGCGCAAGTGGTCAACTGGCTGATCGCCCGGCCGGTGCCTGCGGGCGCAACGGCCCATGACATTCTTGTTTCGTGGAACGGCCAGTGGGGGTGGCGCTGGATGTTTGCGGTGACTGCCGTACCTTCTGTCCTCTTCCTGGTTTCCGCCTTTCTGGTTCCGGAAAGCCCGCGCTGGCTGGCTTCGAAGGGGCGCACGCAGCAGGCGCTTCGCGTGCTGGAGCGCCTGGGCGGGCGCAACTACGCTGAGCAGGTGATGAGTGACTTTGCTTCCGCCAGCGAGTCTCAGCCGCAGCGCTCGCTCTGGCGGGAACTCTCTTCGCCGGGCATGGCAAGAGTCCTGCTGCTTGGTGTGCTTCTCGCAGTTCTGCAACAGTGGTGCGGCATCAACGTCATTTTCAACTATGCGCAGGAGATTTTTGCCGCGGCCGGATACCAGGTCTCAGACATCCTCTTCAACATTGTGGTCACCGGAGCAGTGAATGTGGTCTTCACGCTGATTGCGCTGGCCGCCATCGATCGCTACGGACGGCGCTTCCTGCTGCTCACCGGTCTCTCCGGATTGGTGGTGGTCTACAGCGTACTGGGCACGCTCTATCGCCTGCATCTGCAAGGCAAACCCATGCTGGTGCTGGTTCTGGCGGCCATTGCCTGTTATGCCATGTCGCTGGCCCCGGCCACCTGGGTGGTGATTGCGGAGATCTTCCCCAACCGCATCCGCAGCAGCGCCATGTCCATCGCCATAACCGCGCTGTGGACGGCCTGTTTCGTGCTTACCTACACCTTTCCTCTGTTGAACGCAGCGCTGGGGGCGGCTGGCACCTTCTGGACGTATGCGGCCATCTGCCTGGCCGGGCTGGTGTTCCTCGCCTTCCGCCTGCCGGAGACCCGAGGCAAGACTCTCGAACAGATCGAGACAAACTTGCGCATGGGGCAGATCTAGCAGAACGACGATGCGCTCGAAACGCGGGCTATTCCATCGGAAAGTTACCTTTGAACAGTAGGGAATTCCCCCCGCATTCCTGGTGGCGCTCGGCTTCGCTCGCGTAGCCACCTGCAGCCATCAGACAAGTGTCATCCTGGATGGAAATAGCAAAGGCAGAGTATCCGACGGCCTCAGAGCTGCCAGCGCAGGTGCTCCCTCCCAACTGATGATTGACCATCCGGAGCCGCACCTCACTCGTATGAGATCTACAAACAAAGCGGTCACTGGTTCTATCGGAGCAGAGGGGAGAGCGACGTTTTAATTATTGCCTTACGGTCGATTCGCCCAGAATGCCATCGATAGTCCGGGAGAGCCAGAGAAGTATCGCAATAGTCACCGTGTTGGTAAGCGTCCCGAGTCCCCCTCTGGCATGACCCCTGGTTTGAGGACGACGATGTCGTCATGGTAGATGGGCAGGATGCAGGAGGTTCGCGGCCCGTTCGCCGGTGGCGAACTTTGTTGGAGAAGCGGCGGATTGCGGAGTTGACCTTGGAGCCCGGTGCAAGTGTGGCACTGGTGGCGCGGGCACATGGTGTGAACGCGAACCAGGTATTCAAGTGGCGCCGTGCGCTAACACGGGGCGAACTGAGCGAGACTGCTACGCCATCGACATCGCTTCTTCAAGTTGTGGTGGCCTCTCCCAGTGAGA
>Ga0302319_10007092_pt1 | contig 22101 bp, 19 predicted proteins | sample Bog_T0_2_FD_203319 | JGI IMG/M metagenome (GOLD analysis project Ga0302319, IMG submission 203319) | Peat permafrost microbial communities from Stordalen Mire near Abisko, Sweden - Bog_T0_2 | ecosystem: Environmental > Terrestrial > Soil > Wetlands > Peat | place: Sweden: Abisko, Stordalen Mire... | reverse complement strand
GAAAAAGAGAATACGGCCATGTCCCCGAAACTGCCTAACATGCGCCCTTTGGCGCGGGAACTTTCAGCCTGACAAACATCTTCGATCAATAAAATATTCTTCTGTCTGCATAATCTTCCGATCTGCTCTACGTCACACGCCCGGCCAAACATATGGGCGGCAATGACCGCTTTTGTCTTCTTGCTGATGGCCTTCTTGACCGCCTCAGGATCCATCTGCAGATCATCCGCCCTAGCATCCACCGGCACCGGCTTGGCCCCGCAGTAAAATACGGCCAAAGCGACCGCCTGATAGGTCAAATTGGGGACGATCACCTCATCCCCCGCCACTACCCCCGCCGCCAGCAGGGCCATTTTTAAAGCATCGCTTCCGGAGTTGACCGCAACAGCATTCTTGACCCCGATATACCGGGCGAAGGTTCCTTCAAAATCCCGGACCAGAGGTTTGATATCATTAAGCCCGCTCATCCCCTTAAGGGCATGCTCCATTTCGGCCGCGTATTCATGCGCCAGGGCTTGCTCAATTAAAATACTTTCATATCTTATCGCTGCCATTTAAAGATCCTCAGGTAAAAAATACTGCACCAGTGTTTGATAAGCGAATTTATATGGAAATATTATACCAAAATTATCGCTTGGGGGAACTACACTCTCGTTCAAGCCTTTCACAATTTGCAATAATTTCTTCATCCTTAAAATAACGAGTATCATACCCAACGCTTCTTTTAAAGTTCGCCGCAGCAGACATGAAATCAAGAAAACGAACCCTTGATGATCGAATCCCATGCTTCTCAGGAAAAGAGTACAGCGGTGAGCCCGGCTCAAGCTCAATGGAGTCCGCGACTAATTCCACCTCAAATCTTCCTTTCAGATAACGGATCAAAGCTATCGTCTTTAATAAATCCTGGGGGGTTTCATCCGCAAACCCTGTAGAAAAGAAAATCTTTGTCTTCACCCCCTTATGTCCCTGATCTTGCAAAGAAAAAATCAATTCTTCATTGGAATAATTGAAAGTCTTGATCTTCTTCCTCAACGCATCGCTCCCAGTATCCGGCGACAAGACGACCGTAAGCTCTCCTGTGAACGCCCCTCTAAAAGCACTGATAAATTCCGGACTTGGCAGCGAGAATGTTTCCACATAAACATCGAAACCGATCGGATTAATTTGGAAATCTTTAAATAGTGCTATATAAAAAGGCTCAAGAGAAGGGCAACAAAAAGGCAAATAGACACAGTCAATCCCCATTCCCTGAAATGTCCTGAACGTGTTTTTGACACATGACAACGATGGCCAGAGCAGTCCCTTTCTATTATAAAGAAGCCGCTGGATATCCGAACCGCCTCCACAGAATTGACAAGCGCCCAAGCACCCGCGGCCCGGATTATAGAAGATCATTCTCTTGGGCTTTTTGATGAAAAAACTGGCTGACTGAGCCAAATACTGCTCCTGCTCATTAACAAGAAGATCGAATCGCGGATACTCAAGGGTTTCCAATAACTGTTTCCCGCAGGCGTAATCATGATCATTAAAAATAATTTGATCCTTCCCTCGCCAGACTAAATTTGAAATATTCAGAAGACTATCATCCTTTGTTCTCCAACGATCCATACACTCCAAGAGAGGGACTTCAGCATCCCCCCTAATGATGCAATCAATAAAACTAAAACTCTCCAATATTTCCCGGGCAAAGAAGCCGGCCGTATTGCCTCCCAGAACAATTTTGATCTGAGGGTGTTGCTGTTTGATTTCCTGCGCGAATTTAATAACGTTATCACTCTGAGCATGCCAATGAAGATCCAAACCCACCACTTTGACAACATGATCTTTCAAAAAAGAATCTATATCGAACCTTTCTTTTTCGTAACGTAACAAAGGCCAGTTTAACATTCTTACCTTGATCCCCTTTTTATCCAAATAATCAGCAAGATAAAATGACCCCAACGGAGATAAAAGCACATCTTCCCGATCAGGCAGTTCTCTGCCTCGATGGACAAATAAAATATCTATCGGATCTTTCTTTGATGATCTCATAAACTAAAAGCCTTCCACATAAGCTTACACTGAAATCTCCAAAATGCCATTCTTGAAATCAACATTTCCTTTGATTATACACCCCGAACAAGACCTGAAAAGAAAAATGACATGACGGAAGGCTATCGAAACTTATTTGGTATTAATTGGATGCGGGTTTGGTCAATTTCAGTAAATTCCCAATAATCATTGGATAGGCCTCGCAGTCAGACCAACAACGATCGCAGTCTTGATGTTTGACCTGTATTTTTAATTGATCCAAATCCGGAGACTTAAGAAGCTTGTTAATATCATAATCGATCTCATTTAATCTCCCAATGGGCCGGTTATAATATAAACAAGGGAACAAAAACACTCCCATGCAGCGCTTGACACGCCAAAGAGATCTTTTCTCCATTCAGGTATTTTTCTAAATAGAAAAGATATTTATCTTCCAGATAATTCTTTATAAAATTTTGCCCGCCACGCATACGGAAATATTTACGGATATGGCTGAAACCAATACCCTCCTTGCCTTTTTCTCCCAAAGTTTCATTAGCATAGTAGTGCCCTGAAACATGATAAAAATTGAAATGCAGGTCTTTCATCGAGAACCTGGGAACATCCTTCTTAAGAGCGGCAACGAATTCGTCTATATACTTCAAATTGAATTTTGAAATGGTGCAGGATATGTGCGTATCGCTATTTTTTAAACTCTTCAATGCCGTAAATGTTTTAATCGCTTGAGCATACGATCCTTTGTGCCCGCGCAACAAATCATGGACCTCTGGAGGGCCATCGATACTTATTGAAATAACCGGTTTTAGTTTCAAGCGAATAACTTCTTGCGCCGCCTTTATTATTTTTTCCGGAAGCATCCCATTGCTGGTCATATGGAAACCTTTTAAATTTCTAGAATGGGTGATAATGGTTCGGATAACATCGATCAAGTCTTCTCTTAAGGCGATCTCTCCGCCAGTCAAATCGAGCCAGCTGAGATTGGGCAACTTCTTGAACATTTTTTCAATTTCACCGACCGAAAGCTCTTCTCGATGGTCTTTTTTCCAGATAGAGCATATTTTGCACTTCAAGTTGCATTTAAAAGTAACGCAAAAAATCAACTTGGCGATAGAGTTCAACTCCCAGGTATTAGATCGATATATATTTTTCAAAAAGGTGAAATTCTTTCCCATAAGCCGAATATTCCTAATGAACTTTTAATTGACGGTCTTGTTATTCTAATATATTATTCAAAAATGAGTATAAAAAATCTACGTATTACGACGCCAAGCTGGAGTTGAATGCGCATAAACTACGAACGTATCAATCTTTTTGCCGGTATCGCCAATCTCTCATCAAATATAAAAATCTTCGACCTTTCACGGGATGATATCGAGCACCTATGCCGTTTCTTTGGCTTGGGGGATCTGTGCTATTATGAAAAAGAAAAAGGCGTTAGCGTTTCCCACTACAATGCCGTGGTGTTTATGGCAACGACAAAAGGACAGTACATTCTTAAATTTTACCCGCCCAATTCGGCCAAATCTATTGTTACCGAATATATCCTGAATCACCTTCTGCTTCATCATCATTTTCTAACCCCCACCATGTACGCGGACCTTCGCGGTCAACCCTTTTGCCCCAGCAATAACCGGCTCGTTACCTGCTATTCTTATATCGACGGTGAACAGGCATGGCAGACCATCACAAAACCCAACACTTTTACCCAAATCAATACCACCTTGCTTTCTCTCAAAAATATTTTATCGACAACCCGTGTCCAGCTCCCTTTCCCTAAACAAAGAAGTTTGCCCGCAGCGATCAGCTCTTTAACCCAAGATTCGAAAAATATCATTCCTTCCGACCATCAGAAAGTGATCCTTGCCTCCCTCCTGGAAGCTGGTCGAACGTTTCGGAAATATAAGCGGCTTTTTACCCGCCAAGTCCTCCACTGTAATACTCACTTAGACAGCTTTCTGATCTCTAAAGGAGGAATCTATACGCTTGATCTTTCCCACGTCCAGGAAGATTACATTCTTACTGATCTGCGAAATATGATCATTTCATGCTTATTGGTTAATATGCCCACCCCAACGGTCAGAAATATCATCCAAGACTACTTGACCCGGCATGGAATAGCATCCCAACATTCCCTTGTCCTTGACACACTTGTTAAAATGTCGCTAGTCAAAAACTACCTCATGAATGCCCGCTACGAAAGATCTCTTGAGCTTTATATCAATCCGAAGGAAGATGCGCGTCCCCACAGGTCTTTCCTCTTAAAACGAAAGAAATTCATTATTGTATTATTGAAAAAAGTTAACCGTTTCCCCATATTAAGAGTATAATTCATTATTTATTGTTTGCTTATTTTTCTACAATCCGATTTTGATTAACACCTTATGAATTCCATCATCTGCTTGTTCGTTGTCGGGTTCGCTTTGCTGTCCTTTGCGGTCATATGCTTTCTTCGCGCGAACACTAATCAGAAATTTGCCGCTCTCTTTAAAAAACATGAAAAACTTTATCTCGTCATTCTTCTGTCGTTCCTGGGACTGGGAAGCTTTTTCTTAGGGAGAGGGTCCCATCGCACACTGCATCTTTGGGGTGCGAAAGCTATGGCCGTAATAGCCCCGCAGCTATACCTCGACTCCCTTGTTAAAGAATTTCATCTTGAAATATTTATCCCGAAGAAAATCCCCGTATCGTTGTCCGGTGACGAACTGAACGTTTCAGCATGGGAACACTCCTTCGTTCGGGTCCAAGCTGACGTATACTTGGTGGATTTTTGCGCCAGCAAGAACAAAAGAAAACTCGTCTATGATCTCTTTATATATATGCGCAAACATCCTGATGAAATTGATCTGGCGGGAAAATTGCTTTGTAATTTTCTGGAATCGCCAGGAGATCAAACAAGACAGGCCTTAAAAAAAGCTTTTCCTCATGCGCCCCTGGCTCAGCCTGACAACATTCAAGAGTCATTGGCTTACACTTATGCCTTCCAAGGAAATGCCAAGGCCTGCCAGAATGCCATTAAAGACTACCTCGGCCCCTACGGGCCTGCCTGGAACGGACGCTGGTACGTAGATATGTCCGGATGCCGTATCATTACTCGCGAGCGCACAGTCCAGGAAGAAGAAATGGACCTAAAAGCATGGCTGGAAAGAAAGTGTTCGGTTATTGTTAATGATGAAATGAGGTCGGCATGCAACTCTCCCAAGGCTCCCTTCCCTGTCCAGCCTTATAAACCTAGCCTCTGGAGATTTGATCCACCATAGACATGTTCTTATTCCTGGTCCTTCTTTCTTTTTTAATCTGTTTTCCCTTAACGGCATGGGCCTATATTGACCCTGGTTTTGGAGGCTACCTTATTAATTCCGTTATCTCTTTGGTCGTCACCGGCACGGCTTTTATGTCCGCCGCGGTTATCTATTTTTTCCGCACGATCATCGGCCAAAAACTCTTTGGCCTATGGCAAAAACATGAAAAAATCTGTCTTATCGTGCTTTTGTTGATTTTAAGCGCAGGAAGCTTTTTTTTAGGGACATTCCTCCATAGCTCTTTTTACAAACCATCAGGTCATCACTCTGATCTTTCAAGCGTCCATATCTTTGATGCTCAACGAACATGTAGGGGATATAATCTCTTTAACAAGAATTTAATCGACGAGAAAGGCCGGATCGTCAAGCAATGGACCAAGGCCGAATACGGCGTCATTGACAAAAATGGGGATTTTTACGGCAAACTATGGACGAATAAGTCCATCTGGGGGCGTTATACCTGGGACGATCATGCCATTTGGGAAAAAACTTTTCCGACCGACCATGGGATCTACCTAACCCCTAAAGAAACCGTCGTTGTCTTCACTAAGCAGCCCCACAATTACAATAACTATAATGTCGATTTTGACGTCATTCTAGAATTTGATAAAAACGGCCGCCAACTACAACGTTACGACTTTTGGGACCATCTCAAAGAATATCAGCCTTACCATGCTGAATTTAATATTGACATTCCTCTTACCGGTCCCTTCGGCTTATTGGCGAAAAAACAGGAATTATATGATTATTTTCATCTAAACTGTTTTTTTATGATACCTCCCAATGCCCTTGAAGGAAAGAATCCCGCCTTTCGCCGGGGCAATTGGCTGATCAGCCTGCTTCACGGCAGCATGGTATTTATCCTTGATCAGGACACCAAAAAAATCCTTTGGCACATGGCGGCCCATGACGTCCAAGGAGGCCTTGAGGGACAACATTCTGTTTCCCTGTTACCAGATGGGAATATACTGCTTTTTGAAAATGGCGAGGATCGCAAGGCTTCGCGGATCTTGATCATCGACCCTTTGAGCCTTAAAATCAAATGGCAATACAGCCACACGGATTTCTTCACGACACACGGAGGGTTTGTGCAGGCTTTGCCCAACGGTAACCTCCTTGTCACAGAATCCAAGCAGGGGCATGTTTTCGAACTAACGCCGGATAAGAAAATCGTTTGGGAATTCTATAACAATCAAGAAAAGGATGGGCATCCCGGGCCTCAGGACCCGGAAATGACGGTCTATTATATGATCCGCTATCCTAAAACCATCATTGACCATTTTTTACATCAATGAACGATTATTCTCCCTTTAAGCTCATCTTTCTGACCCTTCTTTTCTTTTTTTCTCCCTTAACGGCATGGGCTTATTTTGATCCTGGCTTTGGCGGCTATCTTATTAATTCCGTCATCTCTTTAGTCGTTACCGGTACGGCTTTTATATCTGCCGCGGTTATTTATTTTTTCCGCACGATCATAGGCCAAAAACTTTTTTGCTTTTGTCAAAAACATGAAAAAACTTGTCTCATCGTGCTTCTGTCTGTTTTAAGCGTAGGAAGCTTTTTCTTAGGGTCGTTTTTCCATAGCACTTTTCACAAACCATCCGGCCCATACTCTCATTTTTCAGGTGTGCACATCATCAATCCTCAACGGATGAGTGAGGGGTATAACCTTTACGACGGAATTTTAATCGACAACAAAGGCCGGATCGTCAAACAATGGGCCATGGCCAATTACGGGATCCTTGACAACAATGGGGATTTCTATGCCAATCTCAATGGTCATCATCCCACATGGGGACGCTATACCTGGAACGATCAAGTCATTTGGGAAAAACATTTTTCTATTGACCATGGGATTTATCTACCCGCTAAAGGATCTGTTGTCGTCTTTACTGAGGAACCCCACTCTTACAATAATTATCAGGTCAACTTTGACGTTATTCTAGAATTTGATAAAAACGGCCGCCAACTGCAACGCTATGCCTTCTGGGACCATCTTAAAGAATACCAACCTTACCATGCTGAATTCAATATTGACTCATCCTTCCCCGCTCCCTTCGGATTCCTAAAGTTCTTCATGGAAAAAAGAAAATTATATGATTATTTCCACCTCAATTTCTTTTCCATCATTCCCCCCAATCCGCTGGAAGGAAAAAATCCGGCCTTTCGGCCAGGCAACTGGCTTATCAGCTTACTTAACGGCAGCATGGTATTCATTCTTGATCAGGACACGAAGAAAATCCTGTGGCACATGGCGGCTAATGACGTTCAGGGGGGGCTTCAGGGACAGCATTCCGTCTCTATGTTACCCGACGGCAATATCCTTCTTTTTGAGAATGGCGCCGATCGAAAAGTTTCCAGAATTTTGATGATCGATCCGCTTACCCTTAAGATCAAATGGCAATACGACCATCTATATTTTACGCCTCTCAACGGATTTGTGCAGGCTTTGCCCAACGGCAATATTTTAGTCACGGAATCCCGGAAAGGGCATGTTATCGAACTAACGCCGGATAAAGAAATCGCTTGGGATTTTTATAAATCAGAGACCTCAACGCACCATCTTGATCCGGAGGTTAAAATCTACTTTATGATCCGCTATCCAAAAAAAATGATTGATCCTCTTTTACGAAACTGATCTTTTCCTCAAGCATTTTATTAAACGCAATAAACCCGCAATTCCGGCATTCCTTCCACTTGGCAGAACGTGTATGAATTCCCCGAGAGGCGTCTTTAAGCGTCTTATGCAATAAATCGTTATCAAACCAAATATCCTTAAATCGACGTTCATAAATATTTCCGGCCACACATACACCCACATTGTCACATGGCGCCACCACCCGCCCTTGTTCATCAATATTGGCATCAAACCATCCTGCATGGCAATTGATGCGGCCCCCCGTCACATCATAAAATAACAGACGGTCATTATGCCATGCTGAATGTGCCATCGACACTACATTGTTAAACAACTTTCCATGAGAAAGAATATGGCGCAGGTGTTGGAGATTATGTTTAAAAACATGGTGTGTTTGCAAGGCTTTCTCAACGGTCTTATTCAATGAGGCCAGCGCATCTTTTGAAAAGACAAGGGGCCTCATCTCTCGAGTTGCCTTAAAGAAACGAACCACCACCCGATTGACTTTGCGCTTATGGGCTATGTCCAAAAATCCGGCTAATTCCCGATAATTTTGACTATACACCACAAAAGACAATACGATTTCCGGCTTGCCCCGTTTATCCCGTATAGCCAGAAGGCGGTCCAAATTTTTAAGTACAAGGGACAGAGACGCCTTTTTCCCATGAACGCGTTTAAAAGACTCCTCTGTAATGGCCGAAAGATTCACTGTCAGTTGATCGGCATAACATAATCCCCTCAGACAGCGGGTATCGCAATCCAAATGGCTGTAAGCGATCAAGCGCATTCCTAAATCCTTGACTTTACGGAATAGATCGATCCAAAAAGGATAAAGGGTGACCTCCCCTCCCTCAAAATTAATCTCATCGACCCCCATTTCCCGGCAATCTTCCAGGACATCTTCGAGCACCTTATAATCGATAACCTTCCTCTTTGGCTGTTTTCTGACATAAGGGGAGAAATTCCAACAAAACTCGCATCTATGATTACAAGAATTATTGATATGAATATTTACGGACTTGGGGCCGATCAACGGTTTCCCGGAGATAACGCTTCTTAACCGTAATGCGTCTTTGATATTTGGGTTAGTTATTTTTGATAACCTTGCGGCTGCCATGGTCGTTACTCGTTTCAATTTATCTCTTCTACTATCTCGTAGTGAATAAAACGGGACTTGATCCACCACATGCCCAACACATCCACTATCGCTCCCCACAATCTGTTTCGAATCCCGTAATGCGCCTTTCCGAAAAGTCTAGGATTATTGCGCACCGGGACTTCTGTCACCGTAAAGCCTTGCATTTTAATCAAGGTCGGCAGGTAGCGCTGGGCACCGCGAAAGAATTTTATCTTCGAAATGCATTCACGTCTGAATGCGCGATAAGTGCAGCCGGCATCGCTGATGTTTTCGCCGAGCATTTTATTCCTTACCGAATTGGCGATCCGTGATGAAAGCACTCGGATCAACGAATCACCCTTATGCCGCGCCGCAACTCGCGTCCCACACACACAATCATAGGATCTTAGTGCTTCCAGAAACTTGGGCAGGTCATCCAAATCATTTTGTAAATCCGCGTCGATTGTCACAATGAACCGCCCGCGGGCGCTAAGCATCCCGGCCCAGCTGGCCACAGACTCCCCGCAGTTATATTTGAACCTTTTAACGCGCACATAAAAATTAGTCCGCGCAATTTCCTTGAGAAGGACCCAGGAATTGTCCTTACTGCAATCATCCGTGATAATGACCTCATACGTCATCTTTAAAGATGACATTGCTATTTTTATCGCATCGGTCAACGGGCGCAAATTTCCCTCTTCATTGTGGCACGGAATAACAAAACTTAATTCTGGGGCCTCAAGCTCAGCCATTATCTTTTTAGACCTCCGTCATTTAATTCAATGCTTCTTCCTTCCTTGCCCGATCGCATGACCGCTTCCAGCACCCTGACCGACTCATAACCGTCATGACCGTTGGCTAGCGGCTGTGTGCGCGTTTCGACACAATTCAGGAATGCACGCAACTCCGTCAATAACGGCTCTTCGATCGAAAAATTTAATTGTTGAGCCGGCCCTTCCAAAGATTTAAAACCGCTCTCTTCTTTCACATGTTGATTATGATAAAGCAGGATCTTCCCCGGAGAGAGGTCAAAATCACAGAAAGCGCTGAGCATGGTGCCGATGATCAAAACCTCCCTGTGTTTGCCCGGAGCATGATATCCCGATTCTACCTTCGCCCACGTTAACCCGGCGTCGCTTGCATATTCCATCGTTAACAGCGCCTCGTCTTCCATGCCCCTTTCCAGGAAATCCTTGAGCTGAGCGGTCACCCGTGCCGGCCCTCGTCCCAGAAAATAATTGAACAAATCCACAAAATGAATAGCCTGGGCAAAGGCCACCCCCGTATCATTCCGCGGGCGTTTAAACCCGCTGAAGTTCCCTTTCATCATATTGATATGCCCAAACTTCCCCTGCCTGATAGATTCATATAGCCACCGGGAGACAGCGTTATAGCGAAAAATGTGTCCGACCTGAAGAATGCATTTATTTTTGCCGGCAAGCTCCACTAATACTTGCGCTTCGAGAGAAGATAACGCCATCGGCTTCTCGACGAATACGTCTTTACCTGAATTCAAGTACTCCTCGCAAATGGCAAAATGTGACTGCGCCGGTGTCACTACTACAGCCGCATCGGCCTGTGCCAAGAACGAACGTGGATCCTCGGACAGATGGGAATCGGGCACACCTAAGGCCCGACAATCGTTCAGCCTCTGTCGATTGAGATCCGCCACGAACACTTCTACAGGCAAAGAACGAAGCACGCGTAAATGATTCTGCCCCCATCGCCCCGCCCCCAATAAAACTATCTTCATTTTTCACCAGAATTATTTTTTGATCTTCCGGGGTTAAAAATGCTTAAGCCCTTTAGAAACAAAGATAGATACATGATGTTTTGCAGGCTGTTCCTAAATTTAAAAAGCATTCTTGATATGACAATATCCCTCTCAAGCATCCAACGTCCCGAGTCCCTCATGAAATGATAATGAGCGCAGGAAGAGCAGGGGATATCCGCTCGCATTTCTTTTTGACCTTTTAACATGCTGCGCGTGTACTGCAGCTTCTCATTGTTAAACCAATCTGCGATCTTATGGCCGAAGGCTTGTCCATAGTCCCCCCAAATGTTATTGCAACAGCCAAAGATCCTCCCGTCAAAATTAATTTTTGGCTCCACCCACATCTGGGCACAAAGAATCTTTTGTAAATACCCCTGCCCGTATTTCTGCAAGAATTCACTCCTATCGGCAGCGCCCAACCTTGACTCTTGCCGGACTAAAGGCCTGTTCTTGACGGGAGAAAAATCTTCTTTTGTATAAAAGGCGCCCCAGGAAAGTTTCGGCCAAAATTGCATGCCTAGATCTTTGGCCATGGCTCTGGCTTTGGAAATCTCGCCTTCGTTATGGCCAAAAATGATAAACTGCCATTTTAACCTAGGGACCGGAGAATTATACTTTTTCTTGATTGCATTTAATTTGCGGATGTTCTTGATGACCTGCTCAAAATGGCCTTGACGCCGGTAGATCGCATAAACTTCCTGTGAGGCCCCGTCAATAGCGCAGGAGATGGCGCGGAAACGGTATTTGACCAAAGCTTCCAGGACTTCATCGGAGACCGTTGTAAAATTAGCGCCGGCATCACAGTACAAAGCCACGTGTTTTAAAAAAGCATATTCAATGATCTTGACAATTTCGGGATTTAGAAAGATTTCCCCCCAGTTGGAGAGTTCGATCTCCCTGATACCCCCATTGCAATCGATAAAATCCTTAAAATCATCGAATTTAAGAAAGCCGGTCCCTAAAGTCCTCGCAACATCCCCTCGGGCGGTAGGGCAAGAAGGACATTTCAATTGACACACGGTTGAGGCGTCTAAACGGACTTTATCTGGAAGAACAAGCATTAGAACTTCTCCTCTCTATTGTTTTTTATTTCGTACGCTCAAAATGCATCAAGCCGACTGTGCCGTTCCGGGCTTGGTAATCCAAAAAGAACCCATTGAATTTGATTTCAGGAGCCGACAGTCCTTTATAGATAATAAAAATAGAATGATCGTTCTCCTTCAAGATGCCCTGACTTGATAAAAATTCTAAAGAACAGTACTTACGTTCTGTCCCCTGCCGGTAAAAATAAAATCTATGTTGTCCCGCATTAAAATAATACCTGAAGGGATCAGCGCCAATAGCAGACAATATAATGTCATTTCCCTGCAGGTGCCGGGTCAATTCCTCCGCCGTCTGACGCCAACCTTGTTGAATGTTGTCTGCATTATCCTGGAAATAGATGCCTGTACTTACGAACGCAATCATCAGCATGACTGCAGCCCCTATTTTCCTAATGATGGAATTTAAACTGTTTATTTGTCTGCCGGCGGTCAAAATAAACGGGACCTGAAGAAATCCGATATACCTTACCGCAAGTTCTACATGAAACAAAAAATAATCAAACATAAGATAAATACAGACGGGAATGAGCACCCATATCAAAAGGAAACAATCAATCACCGGCAAAGAACGCCTGAAACTTCTGTTCTTTAAGCCCACGGTCAAAACATTCATCAAGGAAAAGGCATACAAAAAGACAAATAAAAAACAATTGGCCTGCCCCAAACGCAGCTTAAATGACAGTTGCGTCAAATTTGAGCGCGCCATGACCTCTTGAGAAGAACCTATAATATACAGGAAGGATTGGAACAAAAACCCTAAATAATCAAATGAAGCATCAGGACGCATGAGCGACAAAGTTTCATGCCTGGAGCATAAAAACCATATCAGCCATGGAATGCAGAAAGCCGCAATGATACCTTGGCCCCTAAACCATTTTCTCCGCCATGACTTTTCCCCTAGGATCAAAAAAATAACGTTCTGGGCTATTAACAGCAGATAGCCCGTATACATGGTATAGCAGCATAGGATCGAGGCAATAATATAAAACTTATAAGAACGCGCCCCTTGACCTTTAAGAAAACGCCAAAAGAACAAGAATGCCGCTGCCGAAAGGAACCAAAACAGCGCGTACATTTTCGCGAATTGGGCATAATTGACCGCAAACGGCGAAAAAACCAACAATAAAGCGCAAAAAAGACCAACGTCCTTATTAAAAAGGTCCCTGCCGAGTTTATAAATCACGATGACCGTCATGCCGGAGAATACGGCAGAAGGAAGCCTTAATGCCCATTCGGAGTTGCCGAAAATCCCTACCCATAAATTCATCAAAGCATAATAAAGCGGGGGAAAAGCCGAGTGCCTGATTAGATTCAGGGTTTCTAAAAATGAGTGGTTACTCCTCATGGCGGTCTTTAACTCGTCTAATTGTAAGCTGGGGATCTCCAAATGATAAAGCCTTACAAGGAGCCCCGCCAAAAGAAGACCGCCGACAATCCAAAATTCCTTTGAGATATTTGATTTTAATGAGAACATTTCATCCCTAAGAGAAGACCTCAGCCCCGATTTCGTGGATCCATCTGCGGATCCCTTCTGCTTTGTGCTGTTTCGGCACCTGGTACAGAACAACATTGCCCCTTTCTACCAACGGTACAGAAAACTCATTGTGCTCATCCGGTAATAACTTTGAACCCGATAAACACTTTTTTGTCCGGCAACCATGGATCGTGGGGTAACGTTGCCCTTCTTTCCATAACGGGCATGTCCTGGTAGACGTTAAATAACCTAAGGGCAAATGAGCTCCCACACTTAAATCTTCACAACCTTCCAAATTGATCCCCTGCGGCAAGATATCCACGTCGACTTTACGGATCCCCCATGCGTCCAGGAAGCTGCGATATTCCGAAATACCGAATGATACCTGGCGCATGGCCTTGACTTGGGTCTGCGCTATCGTCGCTCTCACACCTGGGAGAAAATCACCATCCGGATGAATATCCCGATATACATAACGTTTATTCTTAAAAAGCAGCCTTCCCATCACCGGCTCCAGGGAAGGAAAATCCCGCCGAAGAACCTGCAAAATTCCCCAATCATTGAAAACCACACCTACCGCCGTCGGCAAGGCGGCAAAATGTTCTAACAGCTCCCGGTACTTCGCAACCTCCAAGACCGCGACCGTCCCGGTCATTAAGTATATTTTTAAGCCTTGCAGACCCGCCTTATCCGACACCTTTAACAAATCATCGTTAGACGGGAGTAAATGTTCACAGAATTCTTCGCCAAAATAAAGCCCGTCCACTTTCATGGCGCAAAGGGCTCTTTTAAGATCAGCGGCTTGCACTTTTCTCGATGACGGGAGGTATAAATAATTTTCTTGCAAGTTATGCGAACTCATAGGCGCAATACCTCTGCTGACACTGCATGCTTTTCATAAGTTCGGCGCGGGACATTGTTGACAAGTTACCCATTCTTAATATCTGATCAATGACTCTCGGTGATTTAAAAACATCGGACCGCACCGGGATCTTAAAAAGCAAACGGTCATGATAATCGCGCAACATGCCCGCCAGGCAAAGACCGCACCAGGCATAATCGTAAGGCTCATTGAGCATGGGATGATGCGACCCTTTAGCCCCTTGGCATTTCTTTCGGTAACAAAACGCATCCTTCCCATAACCATGGGGAGAAAAACACACTTGATCATTATAAAAACACCACTCTCCCAAAAGAAATATCTCAAATTCCACCTCTTGGGGGGTAGCATTCAATAATGACACAATCTCATCCGGACGCAATTTCCTCGGTAATACAAAACGGTTTATCCCTAAATTACGAAAAAATTCCACCGCCTCCACATTCTGCACACCTAATCCCACACTGGCATGAACGGAAAGACTGACCTTAGAGGCTTTCACCATCATCAAGAGTGCCGGATCCGCAATAAGCAGCGCATCTGCACCTTCTTTCTCCATTATCAGGACCATGTTAACGATCTTTTGGGCCAATGCCAGCGGATAAATGTGTTCATTAATGGCAAATACGGCCCTGGCCTTCGACTGATGGATCCAGCGGATCATTTTTCGCACTTGACTAATTTCGGTAAGATGCGGAAGCTCCGGATACGGTCTGCGATTACTGCAAATTTCCCACCCATAGCTCTTGACCCATGGTTTGGGCATAAACCCAAAATAGAATTCTTCGACCCCCTGAGAGGCCCATAGGGAGATTTCGGCGTGTGTTGTTGAATGGTTGACCGGAACAACATATCGCATCAGGACCTCGACATCATTTCCGTGCATATAAAAAGACGTGTGCTCAAAAATTTATTCTAGTATAATACTATTTCAACCCATGCGCATCTTATTTCATTACACCCATAAACAAACTCTCGGGCATACCACTCGAAGTGTTGCACTGGTAAGCGCACTTTGCCGTCAAAAAGCGAAAGTTCTCCTCCTGCAGGGCGGGGTGCCGCAGCCTTTCGTCCGTTTTCCTAAAAACTGCTTAGTCGAAGACATTCCTCTGCCTTTCGATGACCGTCTCAGTTTTCAATCACACGCTGTTCCGGTATCCGCGGCAAAACGCGCTCAATTCATCCTCGAAAGGGCCGCCGACTTTCAACCGGATGTCTTCGTGACGGAATTCTTCCCGTTCGGAAGGCTGGCTTATATGCCGGAACTCTTGCCTGTTTTGCGTTATCTTCGCAAAAAAGGCACTCGCATCATGGCCAGTATCGGGTATCCTTTACTGATCGACTTAGACCGCCTGAAAGAAAAAAGGTTCGCCGCCCTGCATAAGGCCGTATTGGCTATCTATGATACCTTCCTCATTCATACCCCGCAGGAGATCGAAACATCCTACATCCGGGAATCAATCAAATCTCCGTATCTTTCCCGTTTATATGCCAAAACCATGAACGACTTAAAAAAAAGGACCATCTATACCGGATATGTGTTCCCGGAAAAAATGATCACCGGCGGCACCATATTACCTTTGGATCCAAACAGCGCCAATACCATTGTTATCAGCCGGGGGGGGGGCGCGGTTTATCCAAAACTGATCACTCTGTCCATCCGGGCCCAGCGGCATCTTGACGGGAAATTCCAGACCATCATCGTCTGCGGTCCGGCGACGACCTCAAAAGAAATGCAGCTTTTCCAATCCCACCTGGTTGCCAAGGACAAACCTCACGTTTTTCTGGCAGGCCACCTGGCTAACCTTGATGATTATTTGCGGACTTGCAGGGTCTCAGTAAGCTTATGCGGCTACAACACCTCTGTCCAACTGATGCGCTATCAAACGCCCTCGGTCATCATCCCTTACCAAAACAGTCTTTCCAACACCTCAACGAATGATCAGGTTGCCCGTGCCCGGCTCTTCAAAGAGCGTTTCTCAAGCATCATCCTTGATTACCATGCCATGACCGCGCGGTCCCTCGCCGATGCTATTAATCAACAACTGTCTTGCCCCCGCCCTGCCCCCGCTCCCAAGGATTGGTTTAACGGAGCGGACACTTCCGCAAGCCTCATCCTGCAGCCTGATTCCGCAAACTCGCCTCGAGCGCGAGATACTGCAAATTAAATTTTTTTAAAAATCCATGATAAGCATTACAGCCCGGGCATTGACCTTTCGCGGCTTGGGCCGCATGTAGTTGTCTGACACGATCTAGTTCTTTCGGCAACTCTCCTTTGCTGCCCAACCTGCCCGCCGGTGACATATAAATACAAGGATAGACCCATCGGCGAGAATTAATAAAAAGGGCCCTGGCCGGAGTCTCACAGGCCGCAATACACTTTTCCTTCGCCGATAATAGCACCATCATGCCTTTAACTAATTCTCGGTCAACTCCATGGTATCCGTCGTTTAATATCCGGTCAACCTGGCCGCGAATGCTTTTAATCATCTGGGGCGTCAGTGCCGCCAATGCTATAGTACCGGGCATCCGATGACGATGATAATAATGAGATACGTCAGCCTCCATGGCTTTGGGGGTAAACCGCGCTTTATAATATTTGGCCAACTGATAAACCTTGGCCATCTGGCTAAAATTGACCCGGTTGACAGTAAATTTAAAATCCAAAATAATGTCTTTGCCAAAATTATCGACGATCCATTCAATGGTCTTTAACGTTTTCTTATAGGCCCCATCACCGCGCAGCCGGTCATGCGTCGGGCGATCGCCGTCAATGCTGATGCCCATCTGCATCCCCGGAAGATAGTCGGCATGTATGGTAAAAACACGCTGTATCCCTGCCGTATAAGCCGCATTGCTGTAGATGCCGAATTCCTTGATCTTGCCGCGCGAACGAAAAAGGGACATCGCTTTTATCATCCGGCCGCAATCTGGATTCAAGAACGGCTCCCCGCCGGTAATAGAAACAAAATTAATGCTGTATCTTGCGAGCAATTCCCGCATCATACGGACAACCAACGAAGAGCTCATCTGATGCCGCTCTTTTTCAGCCCATATCCCGCATTGCCGGCAGTGCAGCTGGCAGTGATTGGTTATTTCTATGGTGACTTCATTAAGCAGAGGTTTATTCATATTTTTCTTAAAGGAGCTAAAGCCTTCAGGCGCCGGAGATTATCCTCATAAAAAGGACAAGTTTGGCAGGCCCGGAACATATTTTGGATCTGGCCGTATTTCCCCAAAAGACGCACATTCATCATACGCTTGGACGACCAGATCGACTTGACGGTCATCTTGTCAAATTCACCGACAGGCATCTTGGGGATCCGGCAGCAGGTGCTCACGCTCCCGTCTAACTTGACCGCCATATAAAACCAGCCGTTCAAGCATGCGGGAGGGGTTCTTCTTTTCTCCCCTTGAGCGTCTGACAGGACGCCTGGCGGCAAAGCAACTTCACGATTATAGGCATTCACGTTCATCTTCTTAAAAAAAACCGCCCTGACGCCCAAACGAGAAGCCAGGTCCCGCATTTTTTGCTGTTGACGGACATTAACAGCATTGACAATATGCGTAATTTCTATAAGGAGCTTAGGCTTTCTGGCATCACGTAAAACCACCAGACGTTCAATATTTTTTACCACACGGTTAAAAAGATCTTTTCCTTGTAAATAACGATACTGTTGCCGGTCACCCGCACTGAGATTGATCATCACGTGGTCCGCCTTGATGACGTCCAGACAATAATCAGCAGGGAAGGTCCCATTCGTTAAAAGTTTTACGTATACCGGCAGTGGTTCCAAATGCCGCATCATCTTTCGAAACAAAGGGTGCAGGGTCGGCTCTCCTGAGCCTGACAGAAGAATATTGTCAACTTTCAAATCGACACAATCAGCTACGGCCCTAAGGAATTTTTCCCAAGGGAAAAACCGGGCACGACCCCGATGAAGAGGATTCCCCGGAGCATGGATCCAGCAATACCGGCAGCTAAGATTACAGGCATCCGTAACCTCCAAAGAAAAGACCTCTGGCCCCAGGTAAACTTTTCTGCTCTCTATCCCGGCCAGACGCCGTAAATGGCGACGCTTTAATTGGGCTTCATCAATAATCATCTATGGCTCCGGGCTAAAAGACGCGAACGCTTGATATTATCATCATAAGCAGGACACTTTTGGCAGGCCTTGAAAATTTTTTGGATCTCGCCGTATTTCCCTAAAAGACGCATATTCATCATAGACCCTGACAACCAAAGCTGTTTAAGGGACATCTTGTCATTCCCTAAGCGCATCTGCACCCGGTAACAACTGGATGCGTGCCCATCTAACTTTACCGCCAAAAAAAACCAGCCGTTGAGACACTTTCCAGGCATCCTTTTTTGACCTTCTGCAGGCAAAGCTATCTTTTGGTTGTAGGCATGCACATCCATTGCTGAGAAATAAACCGAATTGACACCAAGCCGGGATGCCAGAGCGCTCATTTTTTGCTTTTGCTGAATATTAAGGGCATTGACGATGTACGCGATCTCTACGATAAATTTCGGCTTACCGGAGTCGCGCAAGGCCACCAAACGCTCAATATTTTTCAATACCCGATCAAAAAGGTCCTGACCCTGCAATTGACGGTACTGTTTACGATTAACCGCGCTGACATTAATGGTCACATGGTCCGCCTTGATCACGTGTGCACAATATTCCAAAGGGAATGTCCCGTTGGAGAAAACTTTGATATATAACGGCTGTTGTTCCAAATGCCCCATCATATCGCCAAACAACGGATGGATCGTGGCCTCGCCCGCGGCCGTTATATGAATCTGGTCAACTTTTAAATCGACACAATCACGGACTATGCCAACAAATCTCTCCCATGACAGAAAACGGGCTTTCTCGGAATGGTGCGGATTGTCGAGCGAATGCCCCCAACAATACTGACAGCTAAGATTGCAGGTATTCGTGCTCTCTAACGTAACGATCTCGGGACCAAGGTAAACCTGTCCTTCCCGGACTCCGTCTAAACGCCGTAAATTGCGCCGTTTTAATTCTGCCGACCCTATGATCATCAAACGCTCCTGTGAGTCAACAATCCCCTCCCTGAATGGCGGGGCTTATAAATTTAGGGATTGATCTTCTTGTTGTCCTGTCTTGCCAAAGCTCGTAAACGCTTCATATTATCCTTATAAAACGGGCAGGGATGACAGCCCTTAAACATCTTTTGGATCTGGCCGTATTTTCCCAAAAGACGCATATTCATCATACGCTTTGACAACCAAACTGCCTTAAGCGACATGGTGCCAAAATCACAAAAGCGCATACGATTGATCTGGCAACAGATGCTGAAATTGCCGTCAAATCTGACTATCATATTAAACCAACCGTTCAAACATGCCGGAGGAGTTTCTTTCCCCGCATCTTGAGGTCCTGACATGATGGTCGCGGGCAAAGCCATTTCCCGGTTATATTCATTCAAGCTAACTCGTGTATAATAAATAGAGTTAACGTCAAGCTTTGAAGCTAAATCCTGCATCAGATCCGCTTCGTTGATATTTAGGGCATTCATAATATAAGCAATCTCGATAATGAAGCTAGGCTTGCCGGCATCGCGCAAAGAAACAAGACGCTTAATGTTATCGATAACACGATCAAAAACATCTTTTCCATGGATAGCGAGATACTGCTGTCTGTTGACAGCGCCAAGATCAACGATAATGTGATCTGCCTTGAGGACATCTTCACAATAATCCAGCGGAAACGTCGCATTCGTGAACACTTTAACCTTTATCGGCTGTTGTTCTAAATGTCGCATCATGTCCCGAAATAACGGGTGCATGGTCGGCTCTCCACCCGTGATCTCGAACTCGTCAACCTTCAATTCCACAGAATCATGCGCCACACTAAGAAACTCTTCCCATGAAACCTGACGGGCTGGCTCCAAATGGGCTGGATTTCCGGGCGAATGGACCCAACAATACCGACACCTTAAGTTGCATGAATTATTAATCTTCAAAACAACGATCTTAGGACCAATGTAAATCTTCTTATCACGGACACCGGCCAAACGTAGCAAGTTGCGCCGTTTCAATTCTGCCGCATTAATAATCATGAACTACCCCTTTGTCATCCCAGGCGTATATTGCCCCATCAGAAACTTTCAGAACCATTTTTAACGGGATATCTTCTTTAAGAGCGTTAAGCTCCTCCAGATCAGGCGTTCCTTCCCAACAATACACAATGAGCCCTTTTCTTTTATGCAGATCCTCCCTGATCTTTTTTACCGCATAATCATAACGGAAACTATGTTCTTGCGTGCGCGAGTCTATTTTTGAAAATAATTCAAACGGCACCCGCTGAGCGAGAAAATAAAGAGCGCCAAATTTATTTGTATAAATTATTGTTTGTGGCGGGATTTTCTTTACTTCCCGTATAATCTCAGATTTCTCCCAGTTTTTGCCGTCATATTGGATCCCATCGCTATATCTTTGAACACCCCATTGCACCGCGCTCTCTAAATTCATGCCGATCAAATAAATGAAGAAAAAACCCGCGAAACAAAATTTTAAACATTCAAAACCCTTTGTCACTAAAAATAATTCGCGCACATAAGAGAGACAAAAAAACAACCCAAAAATTTGGGCAGGAATGGAATACCTGGCCTCTTTTGCATTCGCATCAAAAAAAGCCATTGTAATGATCCAGGACAAAACATAAATAATAATAAAAAGACCCGCTGTATTGCCCAACAACATTCTTTGCGTAGTGATGCTTTTAATTGCCAACGGCTCTCTTCTTCGGTAGATCATCCAACCCAAGTAAATCATAACAGCTATCAGGCTTAAAAGAATCAACCGGTCGTGGGAAGGATTGACAGGCCAGGAACAAATCTGAAGTTTAGCGAGCGCGAATGGGTGAAAAGCAAATTTTCGAAGATAAAAATGACTTGCATGGCAAATCCTCATCATCAACAAAATCAATGGGACCGTGCTGATAGAAAAAAACATCGCTGCTGCGGATGTATTGGCAACGGCTTTCTTTTTGTCAAGGATCAGCATCACAGTCCCTGTTAAGACCAAGGTTATCCCGGCAAATCTCGTAAGACATGCTACTGCCGCCGCTAAAGAACAGGCCCAAAGCGATCGTTTTCTGTGCGTTTCGAAAAAGTCCATCAAGAAGATGCCCCATAAAAGCGCCCAAAATATAAACAAAGGCTCTGACATAGCCATCGAATGGCAATTTAGAACATCGATCTTGACCAGCATCCATAATGATCCCGCCACCATGAGCCAAACAGCTTCAGTGCACCTGTAGATCAATAGCCCCACCATAAAAATATTCATGCCAAAAAGACCGGCATTTAACCAACGGGCTCCAATAACAGGATCGGGTCCCCCAAGCCAATGAATTGCCGCAAGGAATAAAGAAAATACGGGAGGGTCAGTTTGCCAGATATACAAGTCTAAATAATTATTCCCGAATGAACCGGGATTGTTAAAAAACCTGGCCATATAAATATATATAAAAGAACCATGAAAGAGGCCGACGCCTCTTTTGGAGGTCAACATTAACATCACAAAAAATCCTGCCAGGCTTATGATAATAAGCATTGCGGTCACGACAGGTTTCTTAATTAAAGGTCTCATTTTAACATCCCAACACTTATGCGCATTTCATCATGATCTTATGATCAATCCTCTCGATCGCTTCGCACAGGCTGATATAACTTGTAACCGGCTGTTCATAACGCTGCCCGCCCGGCTTCTTGACCGCCTGCAAGGCATTAAAATTACTGATGCTGCGGTAA
>Ga0302319_10007090_pt1 | contig 22108 bp, 16 predicted proteins | sample Bog_T0_2_FD_203319 | JGI IMG/M metagenome (GOLD analysis project Ga0302319, IMG submission 203319) | Peat permafrost microbial communities from Stordalen Mire near Abisko, Sweden - Bog_T0_2 | ecosystem: Environmental > Terrestrial > Soil > Wetlands > Peat | place: Sweden: Abisko, Stordalen Mire... | reverse complement strand
GCTTTTCAACTACCGAGAATTACTCCAGCCAGATTCGGGGATGGAAGCTGAGCGGTTCGTTCGGCTATGGGCAGAACGTGCAGACTTTGCTGGTCACTTACATGAATTCGTCCTATAACTATTCGGGCAGCGTAGCCCGTCGCTGGGGAAAATTCAATGTAAACGCGGGCGCTGGCGCCGCGCGCACTGCGCTGACCGAGCAGGCTGGCACAGCGAACAGCAGCCAGAGTTACAACGGTGGCGTGGGATATGGACAGTGGATCACGGCCACCGGTAATTACTCGGAAGCAAGCGGACAGGCGCTCGCGACCGGATCGGGCCTGGTGCCGATTCCGATCCCCTCGCCCATTTTGCCCTCCAGCCAGGTCAGCCTCTTCGGCGGCAATAGCTATTCTTTTGGCCTATCCAGTTCGCCGGTGAGAAAGCTTGTGCTTACAGCCGCCTATGCCAAGTCCTCCAGTGACACCTCGAGTAACGGTGTCATGTCCACGAACGAGAACAATCAATTCAATACCCTCATCCAGTACCAGGTCCGCAAGTTGAGCTTTATCAGCGGGTTCTCCCGGTTGGAACAGGGCTTCAGCCAGTCTGGGTCGGAGCCGGAGGTTGTATCCTCCTACTACATCGGGGTGTCACGTTGGTTCAACTTCTTCTAAGCCGGATAAGCCGGAATCGGCGCAGCCCGGCCCCAGGCATGATCGCGATCCTGATTGCAATTCTGGCTGTGGCTGTGGCCCTGCCGTATCCAATCCTGGCGTCGCCAAAATCGAAGCCGAAAACGGACACTCCCGAACTATGGGAGATGTCCCTCGATGGCGGTCGCAAGCTCTCCTGGGAACACAGCTTCACTTCGGAAACCGAAGTCAAACCGAACCGCGGCTTCTGGAACAAGCTCGTGGATGTCATCGCCGGAGCGCCCGACTTCCACTCTCTGATACGCCCTTACAGCGTTGCCACCGATTCCCACGGTCGTATTATCGTCACCGATCCCGGCGCGGAGGGCGTGCACATCTTCGACTTCGTGCAACACAAGTATAGGTTCATCCAGCGAAATGACCGGGAAAAGGAGGCGATGCGGACGCCGCAATGCGTCGCCGTCGATGCCCAGGACAATATCTACGTGACCGACTCGGACGCAGGTGAGATTTTCGTCTTCGAACCCAACGGAAAGTTTCTGCGTGTCATCGGCAGCCTGAAGGGCGGCGAAGGTTATTTCAAGCGGCCCACTGGAATTGCCGTGGACTCGGCACTGCAAAAAATCTACGTCACGGACACACTGCGCGACCAGGTGTTCGTCCTCGACCTGCAAGGCCACATCCTGCAGACCATCGGCAAAACCGGCCAGGCCGAGGGCGAATTCAATTTACCAACCGAATTGCGCCTTGATGGGCCAAACCTACTGGTCGTCGATGCCATGAACTTCCGCGTGCAGGTCTTTGACCGATCCGGAGCGTTTCAGTACGCAATCGGCAAGATCGGCGACAGTCCCGGAGCCATGTTCCGGCCCAAAGCGGTTGCCGTCGACTCCGAGAGCGACCTCTATGTGGTCGACTCGTTGTGGGGCATGGTGCAGGTCTTCAACCGGCAGGGCGAATTGCTCTATTACTTCGGCGCCCGAGGCACACATGCCGGAGAATTTCAGTTGCCGGCAGGGTTGTTCATCGACCAGGCCGACCACGTGTACGTTGTGGACTCGTTCAACCGCCGCGTGCAGGTCTTTCATTACGTTGGCTTGAAGCAACCGGTCAGGGAGGGAGCAAAGTGAGGCTCAGAATCTTCCTTGCCGGCCTTGCAATGCTGCTAAGCGGGACAGCGCTGGCGGCTCAAATCACCGGCGACGTGCTGGGCATGCATAACCTTGGGCCGGGCAGCAAATCGCCCATCACCGGCGCACGTCCCGATTCCTGCTCCTACTGTCACGCACCGCACTCCGGGCTGAACCGCGGACTCTGGAACCAGACACTCACCACCCAGGCTTACACCACGTACACGAGCGACACCGAATCGAATCGTGGAAGACAGCCGACGCTCGGCGCAAGCAGCAACCAATGCCTCAGTTGCCACGACGGTACCGTTGCTGTTGGAGCAACCGTGGCCTATGGCCGAGTGACCATGCGCGGATCGATGTTTGCGGCCGACGTATTCGGCAGCAGCATGCAGCCATCGCACCCGTTTAGCCTGGTGCTTCCTTTGAAGGATAACGCCGACCTTGCAGCTTCCCTGGTTTCGAGCGGCAAGACTCTCGATCCTACGGGGGCGGTAAAGCTGATTGGAGGAAACGTCGAGTGCATTTCATGCCACAACCCCCATGTGCAGGCGAGGGACCTGGTGTCGCAGAATTTCCTGGTGAAGGATAGTTCCAGCGGTCAGTTGTGCCTGTCCTGCCACGATCCCACAAGGGTTATGGCCGGCCAGGTCAACCCCCTCGCTGATTGGCCCACCAGCGCGCATGCGCTGTCATCCAACAAGATTTCGACCACGGCCGGCCTGGGGAGTTACGCCACTGTAGCCGGAGACGCCTGCATTTCCTGCCATACCCCGCACAACGCGAATGGCGCCTCGCGATTGCTCCGCGGTCAGAATGAGCAGGACTGCATTGCCTGCCACAACGGCTCGAACATTTCTCCCATGGCCTCTTACGCCAACGTGTTTCCCGAATATGCGGCGCCAAAGGTCGGGCACCCGCTTCCCACCGCAACCAATCCGCACGATGCAGCCGAGAGCACACTGCTGAACAACAACCGCCATGCAACCTGCGTGGACTGCCACTCTGCTCACGGGTCCCAACCCGTCGGAGCCTTCCCTCTTCCGCCCCTGATCCGCATCTCGCAGAAGGACATCGCGGGCATCAGCGGCAACGACGGCGTTACCGTGCTTAAGCCCGCCATCAACCAATACGAAAACTGCCTGCGTTGCCATGGCACCAGCGCGGGCAAACAGATTCAGCCGATCTATGGTTACTTCGCCGTACGCGCGGTTTCCGGCGGAGATCCTTTGAACCTGGTTCCGCAGTTCGCAGCCACCGCGACCTCCAGCCATCCCGTCATGCACGCACGCAGCAGTTCGCTTCCGCAACCCAGCCTGCTGTCCAACATGCTGAACCTTGATGGGGCCACGCAGGGCCGCGCCATGGGCACGCAGATTCTCTGCACCGACTGCCACAACAGTGACGATAATCGCGAATTTGGCGGCGTCGGCCCGAACGGTCCCCATGGATCCAAATGGACTCATATTCTCGAACGCCGCTACGAATTCAGCCAGGCCGCAGCGCCGGGGCAACTGATCTCCAATCTCTTTCCCAATCCCGACCTGAGCGTGGCCGGACCCTATGCCCTTTGCGCCAAGTGCCACGACTTGCCTAATCAGGTCATCCGAAACACCAGTTGGAATCAGCACAGCAGTCACATCAATGCCGGCTTCACCTGTTCCACCTGCCACACCGCCCACGGCATGGGCGCGGCCAGCGGAACCATCACTGGTGAGCGCCTCATCAATTTCGACGTGAATATCGTCGGCTCAAACGGCGGCCTTTCCATTTCCTACAATCGCAGCGCGAATACGTGCGTGCTGGTCTGTCACCAGGTCGCTCACAATGCCAATGGAACCGTCACGCAGGCCTCACCTCGCACGGGCCTCGGCCTGAGGAAGTGAACTGCCTTTAGAAAACAGTACCGGCCGTGCTGCCATTCATCTCATTTGACTTGTCGCCATGACACTGGCGGCAAAACTGCGAAGTCTGATTTGACAAAGGATTGGAACTGCTCGGATTATATGGACCTCTCAGGAAGAACATCGTCGCGTAGTTGCCGCTCGGCAATCCTGACATTGAGCCGTTGGTTACCACAGTCACGTTCATCGAGTGCGGTTCGTGGCAGGTGGTGCACATCACAACTGCAGCGTTGTTGTAATTTCCCGGCTTGACAAAGAATCCGTAGCTGGAGACGAACCTGCTCGATCGCTCGCCCTTCATGCTGATGGCCCCGTTGGCATGGGTGCAATCCCAATTGCCCGCGCCGCCGCAATTGATCTTCGCGCTTAACCCAGCCGGATGGTCGTTGATGTAGTTTCCGGTCCCACTGCCGCCGTTTCCCAGCAGCGTCGGAATGGCGTTGCTGGTTCCGTACGACGCAGGCAGCGTCTCATACACCTTGTTCTTCATCGTGGCGCTCGAAGCATAATTCCCATCATGGCAGCTCAGGCAGATGAGCATGCCGTTCACGTCAGGCGTCGTCGCTGACATGCTGTCCGGCAGCACTTCTACGAATTTGCCTCCGCCCGTAACAATCACCTTGCCGTAGAGGCTGCTCACATCGTAGCCCCAGAGAAGATCGTTTCCTCCGCTCGAACCGGCCGCTTTGGCGTTCCCATTGCCCGATGCGCCGCCATGCGATGCGTGGCAGGCCGTGCAGCCGCGGCCGTAATTGAGGTGAGCGCCGAGCACGTCCGTCGAGGACGAAGTGATCTGGGCAATCGCCATGCCGGCCTCCGCCACAAGGGTCAGCACAACAAAAACATTCCGCTTCATAGAGCCGAGCCTCCCGGCGCACGCCTGCCGCTCGACTGAGTTTCCCTCCACGCGAAGCGGCTGAGCCGGCTATCGATACACAAAGATTTCCGCTGTTTCCGTTTTGGTCCCCACCTTTCACCATTCCCACGTTGAGATCCGGAAGCAGGAATGGCATCCTGCCCAAGCTGTGATCCAAATCACCGTCAGGGGTTTCTGTGCAATATCTAATGTTCATAAGAATCTGTTGTCGTTCAGTCGCTTGCACGCTCCTATAGCCTCACGGCGACCATCGTGCTCTACACATTCTCCGGTGCCCGAGTGACCTTGCTCCCCAATAGCGTTTTGTTCCGAAATTCGGCCGTTCCGCCCGGACGCAGCGGGGTCGCTCGATCCCTTTGGATTTGTGCCTGTCTTCTCGCTTTGCTGGCCACTCGCGCTGGCGCAGCGGTCCATCCCGTCCCGCTGGACAAGAATACTGACGCCGCCAAGTGCCTGGAGTGCCACGAAGACAAAACCAAGGGCAAATCCGTTCATTCCGCCATCGCCACCGGCTGTTTAAGCTGCCATGAGATCCGCGTAAACAAAGACGTTACGCGCGTCAAGCTGATCACCGCCACGCCCCTTGCGCTTTGCCTCACCTGCCATGACGATAAGAGGGCTGCGGGCATCAAGGGCACCGTGCATCCCCCCGCGGTGCGCGACTGCCTCGCTTGCCACGATCCCCACGTCAGCGACAACAAGAATCAGCTCCTCAAGCCCATGTCCGGCACCGAAAAAGAGAACCTCTGCCTCAGTTGCCACCAGACCGGAATGAACACGCCAGAGAAGGGCAGCCGCCATGCCGCGCTCGACATGGGCTGTGACACCTGCCACGTTTCCCACAAAACCGGCGCCGAACCGACCATGGACAACAAGTTCCATCTGACCAAAGCGGCGCCGGCGCTCTGCCTCGATTGCCACGATGCCAAGGATGCTGACCTGCAAAAAGCGCATCAGGGTCAGCCGTTCGCCACCGCCAACTGCGTGGAGTGCCACGATCCCCATCAGTCCGCGTCTCCCAAGCTGATGGTGAAGTTCATGCATGCGCCCTTCGAGACCAGGAGCTGCGATACCTGCCACGCTCCGGCGAAAGACGGAAAAGTCGTGTTGACGCAGCCTGACGCCAAAGCAATCTGCGTAACCTGCCATGACGACAAGGCCAAGCTCATCGACACCGCCAAGGTGCCGCATCCCGGCGCTGCCGGCGACTGCACCGATTGCCACAGCCCGCACGCCAGCAATGAGCCCGGCTTGCCCAAGACCGACTCAGTCAGCATCTGCCTCGGATGCCACACCGACATTGACGATTTGCGCAAGAAGGCAGTCCACCATCAACCGGCATTTGTCCAAGGCTGCGCCACATGCCACACGCCTCACGGCGGCGACAACGATCACCTGCTGCGCGCCAAGGGCAATGCACTCTGCCTCGAGTGTCACGGTCCCGACTCCGTGCCACAGCGCGACGACGCCGACCATCTGCTCACCATCTTCAACGGCACGGTCAGGCTCCCCGACGACTACTACCAGAAGAACAAAGTCGTCATCCTGCCCCTGCGCTTCGGCCTGGGTCATCCGGTGGAATACCACCCCGTCTCCGACGTGATGGACCCGACCAACCAAAGCAAGGTTTTGACCCCGCTCAGTTGCCTGTCCTGTCATCAGCCGCACGCTTCGGCTGCATCCGACTTGCTGGTGAAAGACCAGACCAACAACATGGCGTTCTGCGACAACTGCCACAAGAACAGACTTAACATGAAACAGACCGTTTCCCCTGGAAACTAAACGGAGTCGACGATGCTTCGCTTCCTCATCAATTCGTTTCGCTCTCCCAAGCTGCTCGCTGCGCTGATGCTGTTCTCCGTTTGCATGAACCTCCCAATCTCCGCCCGTGCGGACAAGAAAAAGAAGGCAGACGCCGCCCCCGCGCCCGAAGTGGGACCGCGCAAATTCCCCTTCGACCCCACCAAGCTGGCGTGGCCCAGCCCGCCCAACATTGCGCGCGTTCGCTGGCTCGACTATTTTGCAGGCTCGAAGATCGATTACAGCCAAGCGTCAAACGCCAAGCCCAAGGCCAGCTGGATGGACCGCCTCGCGGGCGGCCAGTCCGAACAGGAAAAAGTCAATCCCAAGACTTTTCCCTTTCAACTGATCGGACCATACGGCATTGCCATCGATTCCAAGGGCCTGGTGTATGTGGCCGACCAACGCGTGGGGGCTGTATTCATCTTCAATACCGAGACGCACGATACGCAGCTCATCCGCAACGGCTACGAAGCTCACTTTGGCTGGGTCAACGGCCTCGCCATCGACGACGACGACCGGCTCTTTGTCTCTGACGGCAAAATGCATCGTGTGATGATTTTCAACGCCAAGCACGATGTGGATGGCCAGATCACGGAAGGCCTCGTGGATCCTGTCGGCCTCGCCATCGATACGACCAACCGCTTTCTTTATGTAGTAGACACGCAACAGGATCAAGTCATCGTCTACGATGCGGACACGCTCAAGCTGTTGCGCCGCATAGGAACCGGCGGCAAGAACCACTACCTCACCACGCCGGGTGACTTTGGCGCTCCTCAAGGCATCGCGGTGGATCAGGACGGCAACGTCTACGTAACCGACACCCTCAACAATCGCGTCGAGATTTTCGATGCCGATGGCACCTTTATCAGTGCATTCGGAAAGAACGGAGACGGCCCCGGATTCTTCGCCCGCCCCAAAGGCATCGCGGTGGACGGCGACGGGCACATCTGGGTCGCCGACGAGGTGACGGACCGGCTTCAGGTATTCAATCGCGAAGGCCAGTTGCTGACCTATATCGGACAAGGCCACGGAAACTTGCCCGGCCAGTTCAAAGCGCTGGTAGGCGTGGCCATCGACAAGCAAAACCGCGTTTTCACCACCGAGCAATACCCCGGGCGCATGCAGATGTTCCGCTACGTCACCGACGCTGAAGCCGCCGCCGAAAAGGCCAAACATGAGCAAGAACTGCAGAAAGCCGCCGATAAGCGTCAAAAAGCCGCGGCCCCGGCTCCCCCGGACCACCCTGCAGATCATGCTCCGCAGAAAGCCCCCGATGCAGCCGCCGGCGCATCGCCCAAGGCGCCCGGAGATTAGCTCCTCAATTGTTGCCGTCGGAACGCGGCAAATTCACCTGCTCCATCCCGATCCTCCGATTCCGTGGACCCATCTATCGCTTCTACGCCAGGGCCACCTTCAGCGTGATCCCGATATCGGAGAATTTTTCCTCGGGCATCTCAACGCGCAGCGATGAATCGCTCTGCTTCCACTTGAGCTCGCCCTTGTATCCGAGAAGTTCCACGTTGCGAATCTGTCCCGGCGCCTGTTCGCTTGCCAAGCCCAGCGCGTTCACCACGGCTGCCTTCTCCGGCCAGCCCATGACAAACGCGTAGAGCGTGCTGTCTTTGGCCGTAAAGCGAATATCCTCGGCGGTCAGATCGTTCTGTTTGTCTTCATTGAAATTACCCGCCACGATTTTGACCCTTGTTGATGGTCCTTCCCCATAAATCTTCCACGGGCGCGAGCTGTAAATGCCTTCGCTGTTCACCGCCATCCACTCGGTGATCCCGTTCAACACATTCATCTCTTCGTAGTCGAGTTCGCCCGAGTTGGGCAACGGGAAATTCAACAGCAGGTTGCCATTCTTGCTGACGATATCGGTTAGCAGATCGATCACCTTTTTAGAGGTCTTGTATTTCTGCCCGCGGTTGTAGTGCCATTGTCCAATGCAGGTATCCGTCTGCCAGGGATTCTTTGCGATCCCGTCGGAGACGCCGCGTTCATGATCCAGCAGGCAGGTGCCGATCGCGCAGTCTGTGTTCTCCTTGCTGGTATAAACCGCTTCCGTCTGTCCTCCACGCAATTGCGCGCTCGTATTGTAGAGGTGCGAGACAACCTTGAGGCCGTAATCCTCGAACGGCAAATGGCCATCCGTGTACAGCAGGTCGGGCTGATATTTGTCGATCAGGTCGGTCATGCGATCGACGTAATGGCGCTTCCAGGAATCGGGAATGCCATCGTCGTTCCAATCCAGTTTGTCCACAAAACGCGCCGAGTCCGCGTCGTGATAAAGATCGAAATTCTGTGTATCCACGCCATCGTAGGAAACGCCTGCCAGCGGTCCAGTCTTATCGGAGCCATGGCTCACAGCCCACCACTTGTAACTGATCCATAGGTGCTCGCTGACTCCGAAGCGCAGCCCCTGCTTCTGCGCCGCCTTTTGCCAAGTGCCCACAACATCTCTCTTCGGGCCCATGTTCACTGCATTCCAGCGCGTGTACTTCGAGTCCCATAAGTCGAAGTTATCGTGGTGCACGCCCATGCTCACAAAATATTTCGCGCCTGCCTTCTTGTAAAGCCCCACCAAGTGATCGGGATCCCACTTGGCGGCCTTCCAGTTATTCACCAGGTCCTTGTAACCAAACTTTGAAGGATGGCCGTAGGCCTCGACATGATAGAGATATTGGGGCGTCCCCTCCTGGTACATGAGCCGCGCGTACCAGTCGCCGAACTCGATCGCCGACTGCGGCCCCCAATGCGACCAGATGCCGAACTTCGCATCGCGATACCATTCCGGAATCCGATATCCTTCGAGAGATTTCCTGGTTGCAAGAAAGTTTCCACCCTGCGCCCTTGCAAGTTTTGGGAGAGCAAGTGCGGCTGTTGCGCAGCCCATGATTTGGAGTAACTCACGCCTGTTCACTGCCATTCGAATGTTCGTCCTTTCGGGTGCAATCTGCTTCCGCTTCATGCCTGAAACCTGAATTCATTTCGTAGGCAGAGTCTTCACTCGGCCCTTGCCTTCAGAATGGCCTCATGGAGCCGCCGCTCCGCCTCGGCATTCCAGTAGCCGCAATCGAGTTCAAAGAAAACCGAGGTGTAGGGAATCGTCATGTCCGTTTTGATGATGAGGATGCGAAACACTTGTGCGGATTGATCGAGCCTGGCAATGATCTGCTCGTGCGGCAGCCGGCACGAAGCAAAACCCGCTAACAGAACGTCAAGTTCCGCGCGGTAATTCACAACCCCTGGCGCGTCCAATTCAGGAACGAAGCTCAGTTCATCGTCAAGATAAACCCTGGCGCGAACATGCTTGCTCGCCCCGATTCCATCCAGAATTTTGCGAAGCACGCTAACCTGATCCGCGCTGGCAACAATCGTTTCTATCCCCGCACTCGCCTGCGCCGGATAAGCCGCATCGGCAACCACGATCCAGTTGCGATGGCCGAACAGGGTCAGAAGAGCCGAGAGTCGCTCTTCCCAACCCGTCGCTGCTGAGGCGATATCGCTCATCGGTTAAATCCTCGGCACATCGCTAAATCAACTCTTCATCCGCGCAGACAGCCACTTTGCCGCACTTCCCTGAGGCCATCAAAGCATACGCATCCGACGCTCGCTCCAGCGGAAACCTGTGCGTGATGATATCCGCCGGGTGCAGGTTCCATCGCACCAGCCGCTCCACCAGTTCCTCCATCAGCCAGGTTGAAGTCACCCACGACCCATACAGTGTTTTCTGATCGTGAATCATGTCGGCAGATGGATTCAGTTCAACCGAACCGCCTTCGCCGATAAACACGATCCGTCCCCATTTGCGCGTGGCGCGGACGGCGGTTGCGCGCGCCGCCGGGTGCGCCGAGCAGTCCACCGCGCGCTCCACGCCGAATCCGCCGGTCATCTCTTTCACCTGTGCAACATTATCCGGTCCCGACGTAAGCACAGCATCGCAGAGACCGAGATCGAGTGCTATCTTCAGGCGATCCGGAACCACATCAATCCCGATGATCTTGTTGGCCCCGAGTTTGCGGCACAGCGCGCCCGTCGCCAGCCCAACCGGCCCAAGCCCGGTGACGAGAACCGCGTGATTGCCATCGATCCCAATTTTTGTCAGGCCTTCGTATACGGTGCCGAATCCGCATGCAACCTGCGCCCCATCGGCGAACGAGAGCTCATCCGGCAACGCAATCAGATCCTTTTCTTCAGCCACCATGTAGTCCGCCATCCCCCCATCGCGCTGCCATCCGTATGCGCGGCGATATCTCTCGCTGGTGCAGGAAATCATGTAGCCACGCCGGCAATCGTTGCACACGCCGCAGCCGGATATGTGGTAAACAATCACTCGGTCGCCCGTCTTGAATCTGCGGCAGCCCTCGCCGGTTGCCACAATCTGTCCGCACGGTTCGTGACCCGCGATCACGCCCTGGTAGCCTTCCGGACCCTTGCCAAGATGCTCGTGATAAATGCAGCGAATGTCAGACCCGCAGATGGTGGAGGCCTTTACTCGCAGCAACACTTCGCCATGGCCCGTCATCGGCACAGGCGCCGTGCGCAGCTCGACGGTCGAGTCTCCGGGCAAAAATGCTGCGGTCATCGTCGTATTCATCTTTAAGTTCTCCGCCCACAACCCCATTCATTCAGCGCCGCACGCGCATCTGTGTCCGCGCACCATCACGGCGGCGTGATTTCTCCGCCGACATCCCACAGGTCTTCCCAGGTCTGGCCGTCCTTCCACAGAAATACCTGCCCCTTGATCAAACGGCAGTTGCGGTCAAGACCTGCAATCTGCTGCATCTCATCTTCGTTGAGCGGATCTCCGGCCACGCCCGCAAGATTGGCTCGATAGTTGTTGATCGAAAACGGAATCGGCGTCTGTCCGCGCTGCACCGCCCACTTGATGCACACCACGGCAGGATGAATCCCATGGCCTTCAGCAATCTTCACGATCACCCGGTCTTCAGTGGGCGCGGTATCTTCGGGAGTGCGATCGCGCTCAGGCCGTCCCGGCGAGCCGATGGGGCAGTAGCCGATGGGATGAATGCCGTTCTCGACAACGAATTGAAAAAGCTCAGGCTGTTGAAAATGAGGGTGAAGTTCCATCTCATTCACAGCGGGCTTGATGCGCGCATCGCGCAACACCAGCTTCAGTTTGGGGATAGTCATATTCGAAGTGCCGATGTGGCGCACCAGGCCCTCGTCCACAAGCTCTTCCATCTTCCGCCAGGTCTTCATGTAGTTCTCGTGGATGTACGGCTTGGCACCGGTGCTGCGCGAGGAGACATCGCATCCAGGAGGATGGAAGTTCGGAAATGGCCAGTGCACCAGGTACAGGTCTAGATAATCGAGGCGAAGATCGGCAAGCGACTTGCGGCATGAGGCAATCACATCTTCCTCGCCGTGCTTGTCGTTCCAGAGCTTTGAGGTAATCCAAAGTTCCTCGCGTTTGATGCCGCTGGCAATCACATCTTCGAGCGCGGCGCCAACCTCCGGCTCATTGCTGTAAACCGAGGCACAATCGAAATGCCGGTAGCCCGCCGCGGCCGCGCCCCGAACAGCACCGGCAACTTGAGCGGGAGTGACATGATCCGAACCGAATGTGCCCAGGCCGATGGCCGGCATGGTAGCGCCAGTGTTCAGCCTGCGCTGCGGGATCGACCGCGGATCGAAGGCGGCCGGCTGGCTTCGGGTTTCAGTGTTCATCCTTGCTCCTCACAGGCACCCACGGTATTGCTCCCTACAGCCGAAGTCCCATGGGCTAAGGAATGCATAGGTACCACCCTATTCGCTGGCGCGCACCAGAACGCAGGTAATGTTGTCGTGGCCGCCGGCCTTTTTTGCGGCGTCCACCAGCACTCCACAAATGGAATCCAGCGGCAGATCGATCGTCAACAGCGACTCAATGATCGAGTCGTTCAGCTCGCGGGTCAGCCCATCGGAACAAAGCATGAACAAGTCGCCGGGCTCTGGTTCGATCTCGAAGATATCCGGCGTAACTCGGATCTGCGTGCCGAGCGCACGCGTAATCACGTTTCTGAGCGGAGACCGCAGCGCTTCTGACCGGCTCATGCGGCCCAGCCGCACCTGCTCCTCGACAAGCGAGTGATCGAGGGTTACCTGCTCCAACCGGCGATTGCGCAGACGGTAGCAGCGGCTGTCGCCGACATTGAAGACCCAGACGCGTTGCTCTTCCACCAGCAGGCCCACCAGCGTGGTCCCCATGCCGCTTAGCTTCTGGTTACGCTGCGCACGGGAGAAGATGGCATGGTTTGCTGCGGCAATGGCTTCCCCCGCGAGCTGTGGCATGAATGCAGATTTGGCGCCATTTTCGCCGCCAGCCCGGCGATCGAGCGATCGCAGCATTTCGTCAACGGCCAAGGAACTGGCAATCTCCCCGGCCGCGGCGCCGCCCATGCCGTCGCATACCAGGTAAACCCCATTCTCGACGGAAAACCCGAAAGCATCTTCGTTTGAAGGTCGTTTGCGGCCGCGGTCAGAGGCTGCCGCAGCCGTGTAGTGGAGAAGTGCCGTGGACAATAATAGTCTCCCGTCGCCCAGTTTACACGGGTCATGGGCAGCTTGGCACGGGCCTTGAGTTCAATGCGCGGCAACGACATTCGCGGAGTCTGCAAACGAGGGAGGCGCGGGCAGGTCGAAGATTTCCAGTGCGCCTGCGTTGAGCAGGGCTACGCGCTGGCCGGTGGGTGAGATGGCGACATTGCCCCCCGCGTCGAGCGGCGGAGTAGCCGGCGCCACCATTGCCACTTTGCCGGTCACCGCATCGAAGACCCGCACCAACTGCCCCTCAACATCCGCCGAGTCGAACGCCGCGTAGGCGTTAATCGCATGATTGACGGCCAGTGTCTCGCGCACCAGCCGGGAACCATCCGGCGCCATCACCAGCAACGGCCAAATTGCCTGGGACGGGCCCGCCTCTTCCCACAGAAACCGTCCATCGGTGGAAAGTGCGGTTATCTGATCTGCCCCCTTGCGATCGCAAGACGTCACCAGGAACTCCCGTGCCGAAATGAAACTTGCCATCGGCGCGCAAGAGGAGTTCACATGGGCCAGAGCCTTGCTGCCGCCGGTGAAGTAGTCCAGATTCAAAATCCACTGCTCACCGGTGCCGCGCAGGCTCTCGATGTAGCCTTCAGAGTTGATGGGTAGGTGGACGGCGGCGCGGGCGCGGCTCACCAGCATCACCTGCCCCGTGTCAATTCGCAGAATGCGCACCACCAGATTCGGAATTCCAAACTTCTGCCCGTCCACGGTCATGCTGGCCTGGGCAGTTGGCGGGCTGTCGACATCGCCCGGCTTCGATGCGGTCTGCGACGGCTCCTCGGAGTTGGTGACCAGATATTGCTTCGAGGGATCCATCTCCATCCATAGCAGCGGTCCAGGGAAATGCAGCAGCGGCTTCAGGTTCAGATTGGCATCGCCTTCCTGGACGCCGTCTTTGTCGCGCAACAGGAAGTGGCCGTCCTTGAGCATCCACAGGTAGCGGACGCGGTCGTGAACGGTCCACAGGGCTTCGGCAGCCACCGTTCCTGCGGGCAGCTCCAGCACCACGGCGCGAATCTGGCGCTCGTCCGTCCACTCGCCAGAGGTTTCGCGGTGCATGAGTCCTGGCACGCGAAAAGTAAACAGCAGCCGGTTCTCGTCGAGAAAATCCAGTGAGACCAGGCAATTGCGCTGGCCGAGATAGATCGCTCCGGGCGCGGAAAACCCCAGGGGCTCGACGGGAACGGTGAGCGTCGGCGGAATGGAAGGCTTTTGAGGAAGCCGGTCGGCGAGTGGGCGCTCTTTTCCACTGTGGGTCTGGCTGATCGGAAACGCGTTGTTGGCCTGCCCTTGCAGTGCCTGCGGAACGCCCAGAGCCAGCGGGGCCAGTGTCAGCCAAATGCACGCCCTTCCCGTGAGAGTCCGCAGCCGATTTACCATCGAACCCTATTCTCGCCCATGCGGCGCGGTTTTGTGCAGTGGGGCCGCCCGATGAGTCCTGTGCGACAGTGAATATAGATGCAAAATGACTTGATCATGAGTCGCAGGACCGCCTTCCTCGGCTACGGCGCGTGCGCGCTGGCCGGGACCCTGTGGGGCACGGGCTTCTACTGGGGCAGGCTGGCGATGAACGAAATGAGCGTGGAGCACATGGTGCTCTACCGCTTTCTTTTTGCGTCGCTGGGCATGTTGCCCGTTGCCATCGCCAATCGCCGCCGCTTTCGCCTCACCGCAAGTGAGACGCGCACTTTGTTGCTCTCCGCCGCGTTCGGCATCCCCATCCAGTTCCTGCTCCAGTTCCACGGGCTGGCGCTGACCACCGTAAGCCACGCGTCGCTCATGGTGGGCGCAATGCCGGTGCTTCTGGCTGCCGCCGCGGCAATGTTTGCCGGCGAGCGGCTCGACTGGGTCGGCTGGCTCGCGCTGGCCGGCTCCACTTGCGGAGCCGCGCTCATTGTGATGGGTGGCAGCCGCGGCCCAACCACGCGTGGGCAACCATCGCTGGCCGGCGATCTGCTGGTGGTGGCCTCCCTGCTCACCGCGCTGGCCTGGGTTCTGCTCAGCAAAAAGCTCATGCAGACGCACAGCCCGCCGGTAGTGACCTCGTACACCATCCTGTCTGGCACCGCGATGCTGGCCATCGTGGTGCTTGGCCCATGGCTCATGAATCCGCTCACCCATGGCCATGCGACGCCGCCCCCGTTTGCCGAATTGAGTTCTACCGCATGGGCAGCGCTGATTGTCAGCGGCCTATTCTGCACCGCCCTCACCACGCTGCTGTGGAATTGGGGAATCCACCATGTTCCGGCCTCGCGCGCCGGCGTCTTTCTCAACATCGAGCCGGCACTCGGCTCCTGGCTCGGCGTGAGGCTGCTCGGCGAACACCTCGGGCCATACGCCTGGGTTGGCGGAGCGCTGATCCTGGTTGCAGCCATCACCCTCACCACGCGCGATCATGAACCTGGATCGCCCGCCCAACCGGCCATCATCCTGGAATAGGGTCGACAGGTTGCCGTAACATCGGTTTCATGGCCCAGGCCATTTCCCCCACACTCGGCAAGCAGGATGCGGCCGCCGCGCGAAGCCAGCGACGCGCCCTACTCGAGCTCTCCATTCCCTATGGGCTCATCCTGCTTGTCATCTGGACGCCGCGCCCCTGGCAGAAATTGCTTTGGTGGGTTGCTGCCGCGGCCATCGTGGCCATTTTCTGGATGTCATTCGACCGCATGGTGGCTCTGGGGCTGCGCATCGCGGGATTGTTTCGGGCGCTTTGGATAGCCGGCGCGGCTCTGCTGCTGGCCGCCGCAGCCGTGCTGGTTTCGATCGAGCTTCACACCCTGCATCTGCCTCCCGGCGGTCCTTCTGGATTCATCCGGAATTACTGGGCATATGCGCTCTGGGCCTGCGTGCAGCAATTGCTGCTGCAGGGATTCTTTCTGCCTCGCTGCCTGGAGATCGCGAAAGGAAGAATATTCGCGGCGCTGCTGGCCGGCGTTCTTTTCGCGCTGGCCCACTTGCCTAACCCAGTGCTCACGCCAGTTACGCTGATCTGGGGATTCGCTGCCTGCGTGCTCTTTCTGCGCTATCGGAATCTCTATCCGCTGGCTTTGGCGCACGCCATCGTGGGCATCGCCATTGGCGTCACCATTCCCGGCCCCATGGACCATAACATGCGGGTGGGCCTTGGGTACCTGACTTACCATCATCCAATGCACAGCCGTTCACGGCCGCTTCCGCCGTGATTAGCGGAGCCATAGCGACCAGATCGCGTCCACGGTTGCATGCGTGATTGCAGATGCGGCGACGCGCCTTTCCTGCCGCCATGCCCGCCCGTAAAAGACACCCGCCACAGCGGCCAGCAGCACGTAGCGCCAGTTAAATTGGACCGCACGCTTGTTGAAGTGCGAGAGTCCGAAAACCAACGCGGTCAAGAGCAGGGCAGGCGTGCGCCCCAAGCGGCGTTCGACAAGATTCTGCAGCCAGCCGCGGAAGAAAAGCTCCTCGGGAATCGCAATGAAAAAGAACGTGAAAATCCATGCTCCGGCGACCGGCGCAACACCTGGCCACGCGGTGTGCAGATGGAGGAAACCAAGCCCCAGGCCCAGCGCCAGCGCCAGTGGCATATAAAGAACCAGTTCGCGTATGCCAATGCCTGCATCGCGCGGGCGCAGGCGCAGGTCGAAGCCCATCCCATCGAGTTGACGAAGCGCTATGAATCCATAAACGCCTGCATCCAGCAACAGCATCTTGCCGAAGATGGCCAGGTGGGAAGGCCACGCGCTTTCAAACCAGCGCAGATCCACCGCCATACCCAGCGCAGCCAGAACCAGAAAATCCCGCCAGTTGCCGCGCTTGCCAGGGTCGGCAATGGCAGCTTGCCAGAGCAACCAGGCAATCGCTGCTGGAAGCATCGCATACAGGGCGAACCAGCCCCAGCGAAACTCCCCGGCGGCACACGTCACCAGAACGTAAATGATGCTCAATGCCGACGGACATAGAGTCTGCGCCCAGTGAGGCAACCGCCGCGCACAACCACTCACGCGCTCTGGAAAGATCGCCGCTGCAAAAAGCGGAATCAGCGTGAGCAAGGCAGCAATCGTATTCGCCGGAGTAATCATGAGTCCCTACCATCATTTTGCTCCTGCGGAAAAGCCAATAAACGAATTCGTCGGATACACTGTTCCGTGAACGCGAGGAGGACTTGTGTCGATCAGCTGCACGCAATCTCGCGCGATTCATCCTTCACTGTGGCCGTTTGCGCTCGTCATCGGTCTGTCCGTGCTCGGCCTGCACCCGGCTCTCTCGCAGACCTCCGAGGACACCGGCGCTGGCGACCCGGTGTTTGCGCTCAACGGCCACACCGGCGGAAACTTGCACAACGACCGCATCAGCGCGACATGGAGATTTTCCAGCGGCGGACATCTTGCTTCCATGGAGATCCGCGACAATCAAAGGGAATCGACCGCCGATCCATCCTTACTTTTGGAAGGTCCATTTGCAAACGAGTTGAAGAACAGTGGCGTGGTGCATGCCTCTGACCTGCCGGTCTCCGGTCCTGGGCGAGTGGAACAGCTCAAGCCGAATCCCGCAGCCTCCCGCGCCGCCGACCATCTTCCCGGAGTTGCCGTTCATTACTCGCTTGTCGATCCGCAAAACCGCTTCACCACTGATTGGGCGCTCATCCTGCGCCAAGGCTCAAGCTATATTCGCCAGACCCTCACCATCACCGCGCTGAGCAAGCCATTGCCGCTGAGCGGCGTGATCATGATCGACGTCCATTCCGCAGGCATCGCCGTGGCCGGGACCGTCAAAGGATCTCCGCTGACCACCGGCAATTTCTTTCTCGGCTTCGAGTCACCTCTCTCCGAGAGCAGCGTGGTGGGTGATCGAGGAGTAAGCGAACTGTCGAGCCACGTGCCCATTGCCGCCGGCCAGTCCGCGCAATTTTCGTCGATAGTGGGCGTTGCGCCTGCGGGACAAATGCGCCGCGCCTTTCTCACTTACCTCGAGCGCGAACGCGCGCACCCTTATCGCACTTTCTTGCACTACAACAGTTGGTTCGATATCGGCTTTTTCAATCCTTATACCCAGCAGGAAGCGCTGAATCGCATTCACGCATTCGGCGATGAGTTGAACAAGAAGCGCGGAGTAACGCTCGACTCGTTTCTCTTCGACGACGGCTGGGACGATACGAACAATCTGTGGAAGATTCGCCCCGACTTCAAAGATGGATTTGAGCCTCTCAAAGAAGCTGCTGCTGAATACGGCACAGCGCCCGGCGTATGGCTCTCGCCCTGGGGCGGCTACGGTCCCGCCAAAAAGGCGCGCGTGGCCACCGCGAAACGAGACGGCTACGAAATCGTCAACGGCGGGCTCGCGCTCTCCGGCCCGCGCTACTACGCCCTTTTTCACGACGCGGCGACCGGCATGGTTTCGAAGTACGGCGTGAATCAATTCAAATTCGACGGCACCGGCAATGTCGACCAGGTGGTGAATCGCAGCGCCTTCAGTTCCGACTTCGATGCGGCCATTCATCTCATCGGCGACCTGCGCCAACTGAAGCCCGACATCTACATCAATCTCACCACGGGAACCTGGCCCTCACCTTTCTGGCTCTTTTATGCGGACTCGATCTGGCGCGGCGGCGGCGACACAGAGTTCGCCGGCGTGGGCTCAGACCGCGAACGGTGGATCACCTATCGCGATGAAGACACCTATGACGAGATCGTCAAGGCAGGCCGTCTATATCCGCTCAACTCGCTCATGCTGCATGGAATCGTCTTCGCGCAAAAAGCTCCGCATCTCTCCACCGACTTGGGCGGCGATTTCGCGAATGAAGTACATTCTTTTTTCGGAACCGGCACCGAGTTGCAGGAGATGTACATCACTCCGTCCCTCCTGACCGACGCCGACTGGGACGTGCTCGCCGAAGCAGCCAAATGGTCGCGACGCAACGCAGCAACGCTGGTCGATACGCACTGGGTCGGCGGCGATCCGCGCTGGCTGCAAGTGTACGGCTGGGCCGCATGGTCACCTCAAAAGACCATTCTGACTTTGCGCAATCCCAGTTCTCGAGCACAGGATTTCGATCTCGATATCGCGCGTGCATTTGAACTTCCCGCAGGATCAGCCCTAAGATTCTTGGCGCACAGTCCGTGGTCCGCCGACGCCTCGCAGCCCGCCATCATGCTGGAAGTAGACAAGCCTCACACCTTTCACCTGGCGCCATTCCAGGTGCTCACACTCGAAGCCGCTCCTCTGACTTAGGGAACCTCTGAGTACGCCGATGATTTGAAAGGGCACGGCTTCAGCCGTGCCGAAAAATGCCGCAAAATGAGCGCGGGCTTTAGCCCCTGAGGGAATGCCGGATTGGAGCAAGGACCTGATCAGAAATACCATAGCGAAAATCGGCGAACCCACCGCAATGATCGGAGATTTATGAATCGCCTACGAATCGGAGTCGCGCTGCTGGCAGCGACTCTCTGCCCCGCCATTGGACCAACTCTCGCGCAATCCCCGGCCCTCCCTACGGGCCCGCATATTCTGCGTGCCAACGGCGATCATTTCGAACTTGACGGCAAACCCTTTCAGATCATCTCCGGCGCCATCCATTCCGCCCGTGTGCCGCGCGCCTATTGGCGAGACCGGCTGCGCAAAGCACGCGCCATGGGCCTCAACACTGTGGAGACCTACGTCTTCTGGAACGTGTATGAGCAATCGCCCGACAAGTTCGATTTCTCCGGACAAAACGATATTGCCGAATTCGTCCGCGAAGCGCAGCAGGAGGGGCTGTTCGTGATTCTGCGGCCCGGCCCTTATGTCTGCGCAGAGTGGGATTTTGGCGGCATTCCTGCGTGGCTGCTGCGCGAGCCCGGCATGGAAGTGCGCACCTCGCACCCCGCCTTCATCGCCGCCGCCGGCCGCTGGCTGCGTCGGCTGGGACAGGAGCTTGCCCCCTTGCAGAGCGCCGACGGCGGCCCCATCATCGCCGTGCAGGTCGAGAACGAATACGGTTCCTTCGGTTCGGATCATCGCTACATGGAGCAGATCCGCAATCTGCTTGTTGACTCGGGATTCGATCGAACAATGCTCTACACCGCCGATGGCGTCGATCAAATGCCCAACGGATCCATTCCCGGATTGCCGGCCGCGCTCAACTTCGGCTCCGGCAGTGCAAAAGAGCAGTTCGCTAAATTCGTCCAGGTTCGCCCCAACGCCCCGCGCATGTGCGGCGAGTACTGGGATGGATGGTTCGATCATTGGGGAGGAAAGCATCACACCACCGATGCGGCCGCGGAAGCCAGGGAGTTGCAGTGGATGCTGGAGCAGGGTTACTCGGTCAATCTATATATGTTTCATGGCGGCACGAGTTTTGGTTGGATGAACGGCGCAAATATCGACGGCGGAAGATACGAACCCGATGTTACGAGTTATGACTACGACGTACCTGTAAGTGAAAACGGAGAACTGCGAACAAAGTTCTTCCTATTCCGCGACGTCATCGGCAAAGTTACCGGCATCACGCCGCCTGCCCCTCCCGCGCCGACCCTCGCGCAATCGCTCCCGCCAGTCCTGTTCACGCGCTCAGCCTCTATCTGGGATGCGCTCCCGGAGCCCATAGCTTCTCCGAGAATTCTATCCATGGAAGATGTAGGACAGAGTTACGGCTACATCCTCTACCGGACGAATGTCGCCCACGCACAGAGCGGCGAACTTCGCATCGATGAGTTGAGAAGTTATGCGCAAGTCTATCTGGACGGAGCGCTCGCGGGAACGCTGAACCGAAGGCTAAACCAATCTTCGATGCCAATACGCGTCACGCACGACAATACGCGCCTCGACATTCTGGTGGAGAACACCGGCCGCGTAAACTTCGGCCATGAGTTCCCACACGAGCGAGCCGGCATAACTCACTCTGTAACTCTCGCGGACCAGCCGCTGACAAACTGGCAGATCTATCCGCTGCCCATGCAGAATGTTAGTTTGCTCGCGTATAACTCAAAGCCATGCGCAGGCGCATGCTTCTATAGAGCAACCTTTCAAGTTGTCGAGCCGGTTGACACATTCATTGATACCCGCTCCCTTGCCAAGGGTCAAGTCTTCATCAACGGCCAGCCATTGGGCAGATTCTGGAAGATAGGCCCACAGCAAGCGCTATACTTGCCGGCGCCCTGGCTTAGAAAGGGTGAGAATGAGATCGTGATCTTCGAACTGGAAGGCAAGCCAAACCCAACCATTCCGTTCCTCGCGCACGCCATTCTGGATGAGGCCGGGAGGTAGGGCGTTCTACACCTCAAAGAAAAGCTGCGCAGCGAATAGCGGCGAACCCGCCTTGGACTCCGAGGCAAGCTCATAAACCAGCCGCTCCAGCACCAGCTTCTTGTCCGGTGGCGACGAGCGCAGCTCCAGGTCGGCGCGCGCAACCAGCCTGAGTGCACGCGTTAATTCCCGTCGGCTTTTGTAGCGGCGAGCCTGGCGTATCAGGTCGTCAGCGGCAAACGGCGGCATGCGAAATCCCTGCCAAAGCGCCTGCCAAATGGCGCGTGAATCGCGTACATTCTTCTCTAGAATCACAAGCATCTGACGAAAGGTTCTGGCCAGCATATACAAGTGGCCGATGGCCGAGTCCTCGCCGCCGTCGGCGCTATTCAGCAGCCCATGCAAAAGCGCCAACGCGCGCGCGCGGTCGCGGGCACTGATGGCGTCGGTCAATTCATAGAGCGAGCGCTGTTTCGCCCCCAGAACCATGGTCTCCACATCGCCGAGCGTGATGCGACCCCGGCCCAGCGTGTAGAGCAGCAGCTTCTCCAACTCCGAGGAGATCATCATCATGTCCGCGCCCAGTGCGTCTACCAACTCGCGAGCCGCATCGGCCTCCAGCCGGACGCCGGCTTCCTGCGCCGTCGCCGTCGTCCAACGCATGGCGTCTTCTTCATTCACCCGCGCCAATTCGACCATGCCGCAGTGTTCTCCCAGCGTCTCCCGCAGCCGCTCAAAGCGGTTCTTATCGTCCATATCCATGCGCCGGAGATCGGAGGGGATACGTACAAAATCAGCGACAAAAATTAGGAGAGCCTGGGGATTCGGCGAATGGAAATAGCGGTCGAGAGCCGCAAACTCTTCCTTCTTGGCGCCGCGTGTATAAAGCTGGCGCACGTTGCGCACAAAAATCACCTGGAAAGGAGACATCAGAGAAGGCGTCTGCGCCCGATCGAGAACCTCGAAGATCGATGTCCCATTGAGATCCAGATCGGAGAGGCAAAAATCCTC
>Ga0302319_10007089_pt1 | contig 22108 bp, 19 predicted proteins | sample Bog_T0_2_FD_203319 | JGI IMG/M metagenome (GOLD analysis project Ga0302319, IMG submission 203319) | Peat permafrost microbial communities from Stordalen Mire near Abisko, Sweden - Bog_T0_2 | ecosystem: Environmental > Terrestrial > Soil > Wetlands > Peat | place: Sweden: Abisko, Stordalen Mire... | reverse complement strand
CAAGTGAAGCCTTGATCATATCACAACGTTGGGAATATCAACGTCGGCTTAACTCCTTAACGCGATTAACCTTCGGACTTTTCGCTATAATTTTGTGAAGAAAGCAGCCGGAAGTGTCGAGCATGCGCCAAAACTACCTCGATTGGGATAATCCAGCTCATCGCAAGCTCATCGTTGCTGGAGCAGAGGCTGTCGCCGCGCATATCGGCCTAGACCGATTGCATGAGAAGCTTCCTGTCATTGCCCTCGACGAGATTCACAAATTCAGTCGGTCGGAAAATTGGCTCAAAGGATTCTTCGACATCTACGCAGACAAATGCCGGATCATTGTCATCGGATCCTCACGCCTGGATGTCTATCGGCGCGGCGGCGACAGCCTGATGGGTCGATATTTCCATTATCGCATGCATCCATTCTAAGTTGCAGAACTGGTGGCTCCGACCATCCCGGATAAGCTGATTCGCATGCCGAAGGCGCTGCCCGACCTGCAATGGAAGGCGCTCTGGGAGCATGGCGGATTCCCTGAGCCCCTTGCGCAGCGGTCTCCGGCATTCTCGCGCCGCTGGCGTGATTCAAGGCAGGGCCAGCTTCTGCGCGAGGATATCCGCGATCTGACCCTGGTGCGGGAGGTGGCCCAGATCGGACTGCTCGTCGAAATCATGAACACTCGGTCGTGCGATCAGATTGTGATGAAGTCGCTGGCCGATGAGCTGCACATCGCTCCGGACACGGTGAAGCATTGGCTCGCCTGCTGGTGGCTCTTCATGTCGGTGTCCTGATCCGACCGTGGTTCACCAATGTCGCCAAATCGCTGCGCAAGGAGCCCAAGTGGTTCCTGCGCGACTGGTCCGGCATTGATGATACGGGCAAGCGGGCGGAGACCCTCATCGCCTGGCACCTGCTTAAGGCGGTCGAGGGATGGATCGACCTGGGACTGGGTTCCTTCGAATTGCGCTATCTGCGCGACAAGCAGCAGCGCGAGGTCGATTTCGTGGTCATCCGCGACCGCAAGCCGTGGTTCCTGGTCGAGGTCAAGGCCAGTCGGGACAACCTCAGCCCCTCGCTGAAATACTATCAAGACCAGATCAAAGCCCCGCATGCCTTCCAGGTAGTGCTCGACCGAGAGTACGTCGCGGTCGATTGCATTGCACGCCATGAGCCGACCGTGGTGCCGGCTCGCACCCTGCTCAGTCAGCTCTTATAGCATTTTTGGTTGCCCCCTGCTGGCCGACCCGATTGCCATCATTGGGTAGACGAGCGGGTCGATGTCGGGCAATCTCGATCAGCTCCCTATGCTCGGGTATTTTTTGCGTCAGATGACAGGCGGATTGGCAAATATAGTTGCATCGGGTGGTTATGACGCTGCGCGTCGTCTGATCGCTTATGGGTAGATCGTCGTTGGCATCCTCCCATGCCGACCTCGCCCGTCGCAGGAACTCCATGACCAGTCCAACTCGTTCCCGTAAGCAACCCGCGGTTCCACCCCGAACCCCCAGGTCGCCATTCGTCGTACTCACCGGCACCGAGGAGATCCAGGTCGAGTAGCTCGGCTCGATGGCCCTGCTGCTCTTCCGCCGCAGCGACAAGGAGGGCTGGCGAATCTATGATTCTGCCGGCACGGTGTGGACGCACGATGAACTGCAGCGGGCGGTGCCCAATCCCAGCCAGGCCGGGTCGCCAGGCGGACCATTCGTGCTGCAGCATGCCAGCGAAGCGCCGCCGACACCCGCGCGTGTCTCTCTTGTCACCGGCCTGCTGGCAGCCACTGCCCTGGTGGTCGTCGTGGCGCTGGTCATCATTCACGGCTCTGGACCCAGCGAGCCTCCGCCGACTGCCCCGATCGTGCGGGATGACCCTCAGTCGGCGCTGGCAGCTGCCTCAAGCCCGCCAGCTGCAACCGGGGTGCCAACGGCTCCAGAGGCCCTCGAGCAGGCGCTGATCGCGCAGTACGTCTTCACCCATGGTCCAGCGGTCGGACGCAATGCCATGCGAGTCGCAAACTACGATGCGCAGGAGGTGACCGGTGTTGTCAGCGCTCCAGATGAGCAGCGGCGGTACGCGGTTGGGGTGTTCGACGGCAACGCCTACCTGCCGGTGCCGGTGCCGGCGAGGCAGGACTTCACCATCGCCTTCTGGTTCGCCACCAAGCAGGCGGGAGGACCGGCGAATCCACCGCGTGATATGCCCTGGTTCAATGGCGCCGGGCTGGTGCACGCCGATGTCCCAGGATCGGTCGCCGATTTCGGCGTCACCCTGATCGGCGGCCGGGTGGCGTTCGGGGTCGGAGACCCGGACACCACCCTGTGCTCGAGCACTGTCCTCAACGATGGCGCCTGGCACCATGCCGTGGCGATGCGCGACGATCACTCGGGCACCATGTTGCTGTTCATCGATGGCAAGCCCAATGGCGTCTGCACGGGACCCACCGGAGTGCGCAGCGCGCCCACATGCATGTGCGTCGGCAGCCGCAGCCCCAAATGGGGCGGCTTCGTCGGACTGCTCGATGATATCCGCTGCTATCCGCGTCAGCTGACCGTATCCGAGATCGCAGAGCTCAGCGGGAAGTGAGCGGATGCTGCAAGCCCATCATGATCCGTGCAGGCTGCCTGCCGCGCTGGCGACGCACTGGGCGACCAGGTCGAAGGAGCGCAGCCGGGCTGCATGATCGAAGATCTGGGCGGTCACCATGATCTCATCGGGTTGGTAGCGCTCGATCAGCCCGTCCAGCGCCCGACGTATGATGGCGGGCCCTCCGATCGCCGAGCAGGCCAGGGTGCGCTCAAGCAGGGCCCGCTCGCCATCGCTGCAGCGGACGGAGAGGGTGTCCACCGGTGGCGGCAGAGGAGCCGGGCGCCCGCGGCGCAGATTGAGGAACTGCTGCTGCAGGGAAGTGGAGAGGTGATGCGCCTCGGCATCGCTGGCGGCGGCGATGGCATTGACGCCCATCATGGCATAGGGACGGGCCAGCACGGTCGATGGCTGGAACGACTCGCGGTAGAGCTCGAATGCCTGACCCAGGAGGTCGGGTGCGAAATGCGAGGCGAAGGCATAGGGCAGGCCCATGTGCGCAGCGAGCTGGGCGCCGAAGAGGCTCGAGCCCAATATCCAGATTGGCACGTCCAAGCCGGCGCCCGGGACGGCGACGATGGTCTGGCCGGGCGTAGTCGGGGCGAAGTAGGACTGCAGCTCGGCGACATCGCGGGGGAAGGCCGCTGCCGCGGTCTCTGGATCGCGGCGCATGGCGCGGGCGGTCGCCTGGTCGGACCCCGGAGCCCGCCCCACGCCGAGGTCGATGCGTCCCGGAAAGAGCGAGGCCAAGGTGCCAAACTGCTCGGCGATCACCAGGGGCGCATGATTGGGGAGCATGATGCCCCCGGCTCCGACCCGGATGGTCGTGGTTCCGCCGGCCACATGGCCGATGAGCACCGCGGTCGCCGCGCTGCCGACGCCTGGCAGGCTGTGGTGCTCGGCCAACCAGAACCTCCGGTACCCCCACGCCTCGGCATGCTGCGCCAGGTCCAGGGTATTGCGGAAGGACTGGCCTGCGGAGCCGCCCGCGCAGATGGGCGAGAGATCGAGGACGGAGAGGGGGACCATGGCAATCTCGACCGTGGAGGCAGGAAGGGGGCGCATCGGCCATCCTATCCAGAGGGAGCGGCCCCCTAGTGGAGATCCCGCCACGCTTCGACACTCCCGTGGACTGTCCCGCAGCGTGCTCGGGAAGCGCGGATGGCGGAGCGAGGATGTGCCATTTACTCGCACCCCGCCGCGGCTAGCGTGGGTGGTGATGCACCACCCCGACACCATTACTGCTGTCCTACCGCGGAGCACGCATGGGCTTCGTTGACTGGGCCAAGGACTCCGCCGCCCAGGCGGTGATCAACAAGGCCTTGGCCGGCATAGGTTCGGTCGAGAAGCTGGCCATCGACCGCACGGCGAAGTCGATCACCGGCCGGCTGACCCTGCAGGGCGAGACGACGGCGATCGCCATCACCGTGAACGGCTATGAGCTGGGTACTGGCCCGGACGGCGACCGCTGGCGCATCGCCTCGGTGTCAGCGGAACGTCCATGGCTCGCCGAGCTCGGTGCGCGCTGGCTGGTAAAGCGCTGGTTTCCGCTGCCGCCATCGGTCCCGCGCAGGCAGCTGGAGATGGTCCTGTAATGTCCGGCGCATACCGCTGACCGCTGGATGAGTACGCGCCTCAGCCGGTTTTCGGCCGATCGGAGCGGATGATCCCCTGGGGAGAGCGGAGGGCCAGATCAGGGGCGGTGCCGTAGCGCTCGGTGGTGCGGATGATGGTCGCGCCGGAGCGGGTGCTGCTGAGGGAATCCTCGGCGATCTGGAAGAGGAGGAGGGCCCAGTACCAGTGGCCACTGGCCGCATCGAATCCGGTAGTCGTGTCGATCAGCACATCGAACCACGGCTTCCGTGTATTCCAGGCCACATTCTTGCGTGCGCTATTCTCATTCTGGCCGCGCACGAACACCTGTGAGGCATTGAGTTGGCCGATCATCGTGGCCATCGGCTCCGGCAGGGCCAGGGTCCAGACATGGATGGCGAAGAAGGATGAGCGCGAGAGGTGGGACAGGCAATCCACGGCGTAGGGGTGGAACTCGCCGGCCATGGTGAAGGTGATGTCCAAAAGCTCGAAGCCGATGTCCAGCCGCGTACGTGCTTGCGTGCGCGCGACCTCGGTCGCCCGCCTGATGTTGAGGAAATTGGCGGTCCACAGCTGGGTCACCATGGTGCGGGTGTCCGCATTGTTCATTGGGCGACCTCGGGTGCGGTTAGCGTCATCATGGTGGCATGGGTGGTGGAGAGATGTCTATGATGATGTACATCGTCGCCTCCGCGTCCAGAGTGATGCGACCCAGGCCTGTCTGAGAACGGTTGCGTGGCGCAGCAGATCGTGCAGTTCTCTCCATTGGTGGGAGGTCTCGCTCCCGGCTGCTTCCGGGACTGCGAGCAGCAGCCTAATCCATCACCGCTTCCGGGGCTTTCGGCCTGCTGGCCGGTCGCCGCAGGATGATGACCAGGGGCAGCGCTGCGATGCTGATCACCATGATGAGCCAGAAGTCATCGACATAAGCGATGGTGGTTGCCTGCCGGGTGACCTCGGCATCGGCCTGCAGGCGGCCAGACTGGGTGGTTGCATCCCAGAGCGGGGCAGTGGCCCGATGCTGATGCGGGGAGAAGGCGGTGAAATCCTCCGATAGCCCGGCATGGGCGACCTGGGTGGTGCGGCCGAGCAGGAAGATCACGATCGAGATGCCGATGCTGCTGCCGGCATTGCGCACCAGGCTGAAGAGTGCCGTGCCTTGGGTGCGCAAGGGGGTTGGCAGGGTGGCGAAGGCAATGGTGCTCAGCGGCACGAATATGAAGCCCAGGCCCACACCCTGGATGATGCCCGACCAGATCAGGGTGGCCATGGAGGCATCGGCGGTCATCCGCGACATGATCCACAGCGACCAGGCGGTGAACAGCAGGCCGGCGGTGATCAGCCAGCGGGGATCGATGCGGGCGATGAGCCTGCCGACGACCATCATCGCCGCCATCGTGCCCAGGCCTCGCGGCGAGAGCACCAGGCCGGCGGTGACGACGGGGTAGCCCAGCAGGTTCTGCAGGAAGGGGGTGATCAGGGCCATGGTCGCCAGCAGCAGCAGGCCGAGGACGAAGATGAACACCAGGCCGGCATTGAAATTGCGGTCCTTGAATAGCTCGGGCGAGATGAACGGCCGCTGGGCGGTGACGAAGTGTACCAGGAACATCGCCATGGCGGTCAGGCAGATGCCCGACTCGATGAGGATCTCGCCCGAGCTGAACCAGTCGAGCTGCTCACCGCGGTCGAGCGCCATCTGCAGACAGCCGATGGCCAGGCTCAGGGTGGTGAATCCGAACCAATCGAAGCCGGTCGATGCCTTGAGCGGCGTCTCGCGCAGCAGCGAAGTCAGGCCGATGACGGTCAGGACGCCGACCGGGACATTGATGTAGAACACCCAGCGCCAGTCGAAGGCGTCGGTGAGGTAGCCGCCCAGGGTCGGACCGAGGATCGGCCCGACCATCACGCCGACCCCCCAGAGAGCCATGGCCTGTCCGTGGCGCTCGCGCGGATAGATGTCGAACAGGACCGCCTGTGACAGCGGCACCAGCGAGGCGCCGAAGACCCCCTGCAGCAGGCGGAACAGCACCATCTGCTCGATCGATTGCGCCACGCCGCACAGGATCGAGGCGAAGGTGAAGCCGATGACGCTGGCGATGAACAGGCGCTTGCGGCCGAAGCGGTCCGCGAGCCAACCGGTCGGCGGCGTCATGATGGCCGAGGCGACGATGTAGGAGGTCAGCACCCAGTTCACCTGGTCCAGGGTCGCCGACAGGCTGCCTTGCATGTAGGGCAGCGCGACATTGGCGATGGTGGTATCGAGCGCCTGCATGATGGTCGCGAGCATCACGCAGACGGTGACCAGGCCGCGATGCCGCTCGGCTGCCACTTCATCGATCATTCAGCCGCCCAGGCCGAACCAGCTGCCGATGCCGTGGATCAGGTCGCCCAAGGTGCGCCGGTGCTGGGTGTCGATGGTGACCGTCACGCTCATGCCCGCCCGCAGCACGGGTCCGTCGGCGCTTGGATGCAGGGAAATGTGCACCGGTATGCGCTGCACTACTTTCACCCAGTTGCCGGTCGCGTTCTGCGCAGGAATGAGGGCAAATTGCGCTCCGGTGGCCGGGCTGATGGTCTCGACGGTGCCTTCCCAGGCGCGATCGGGATAGGTATCGACGGATACGCTCGCCTGCTGGCCGGGGTGGACGAAGGTCAGATCGGTCTCCTTTGCACTTGCTTCCGCCCAGAGATGGCCGGTTTCGACCAGCGCGAGCGCCGGTGTGCCGGCCGCCAGGTAAAGGCCCGGGCGCAGGCCGCCGGTCTGGCTTATGATGCCAGCCGCCGGTGCGGTCACCCGCGCGTGGCTGAGATTGAGGCGCGCGGCATCGCAGGCAGCCAGAGCCTGGCGTACCCGGGCGTGCTCATCCACCGGGGCATCCACCCGCCCACCGAGATCGGCGAGGCGTGCGGCTGCCTCCTGGCGCAAGCCAGCGGCACGATCCTGGGCGGCGTGCAGATTGCGCTGCGCCGCATCAATCTGCGCGGGCGTCGCGGCATTGGTCTTGATCAGCGGGCTGATGCGATCGAGCTCCTTGGCATAGTAGGCGACGTCGGTCTCCGCCTCCTGGGTCTCGGCCACCTTCTGTAGATAGGTCGCATGCAGCGCCGCGAGGTCGTTGCGCGTCTCCAATAGTCTGGCCTCGGCTTCCGCCAGGGCGGTGCGGTAGCTCTCGTCGTTGAGGCGGTAGAGCAGCTGCCCGGTGGTGACGACATCATTCTCGTGCACCGCGACCTCGGTCACCAGGCCAGGGACATCGGTGCTGACGTTGACCACATTGGCCTTCACATAGGCGTCGTCCGTGCTGATGTAGCGTCCGCCATGGAGATAGGCGGCCACTGCCACGACGGCAACCGCCAGGGGGATGCCATAGAGAAGCACGGTGCGCAGGATGCGGTGCTGCCCCGCAGGCAGCTTGTGGCTGGCTGGAGGGGGGTTCTCCGGCTTGGCCGGGGCGGCGCCGGTCGTTGTCGGACTCGCCGGTGCGACAGGGGGTGCGGTATCTGCCATGGTCAATTCCTCGATCCGCTGACGCCGTGGATCATGGTGGGGTCCCGGGGGCAGGTGCATGGATGGCATGCGCCAGCTGGTCGTAGGACCGGCGGGCATCGAATCGAGCATGGAGCTCCTGCAGCTCTGCGGTCACAGCATCGTTCTCGGCGGCCAGCACGGTGGTCATGTCGGACAGGCCCTGACGGTACTGGTCCTGGACCTGGGTGAGGCGCTGGCGGGCGAGATCGCGCGACTTCGCCACCACCGGAATGCGGGCGGAGGCCTCGTGCAGATCGAGGAGGGCGTCGTGGACCTCCTCGCGGATCTGGTCCACCAGCTCGTTCACCGCCTCCGACAGCTCGCCGACCTTGGCCCGGCAGCCGTCGACCTGAGCGGCCACCACGCCGCTATCGAGCAGCGGGACCGAGACATTGAGGCTTGCGCCGAACCATTGGCGGTTGAGCACCAGCGAATCGGTGGAGACGTAGTAGCCCGCCACCAGGTTCGCCTGCGGCAGGTACTGCGTCTGCGCATCGCGGATGCCCTCCTGTGCCTGCAGCAGGCGTTCGCGGGCGGCGGTGAGATCCTGGCGGTGCGACAGGGCCTGGAGCGTCAGGGCGGTTTCGTCGGTCGAGGGCGGTGGCGCCTCCTGCTCGTCGGCGAGCAGGAGGGAGCGCTCCAGCGGCAGTCCGATCAGCCGGTCGAGCCTCCCGAGGGCGATGGCCACGTCGTTCTGCGCATGGAGCCGGTCCTGCTCGCGCTCCGAGATGCGCACCTGGTCGGCGAGGACATCGGTGGTGAAGGCGAGCCCAGCGCGCTGTCGGTCATCGGCGATCGACGCCTGGGCCGCCAGGGCGGTGATCGAGGCGGTCATCAGCTCGACGCGCAGCCGTGCTTCGCGCACATCGAGCATCGACTGGGCGATATCATAGGCGACGTCGGCGCGGACCTGCTCGATGTCGGCGCGCGCACCCGACATGCCGTGGTGCGCACCTGCGCGCCGACCCAGGGGCACGCCGAATAGCGGGACGCTCGCCAGCACATCGCCGGTGGCAACCGAGCGGTCACCGGTGACGAAGGCCACGCCCTCGAAATTGATGCCGGAATCGTTGTTGCGCGTCGATCCTGCAGCATCGGCGCGGATGGTCGGCAGATAGTCGGCATCCGCTTCATCGATCTTCGCCCGCGCCCCCAGGATGCGCCAGCGCGCGCGCGCGATGGCGCGGTTGTGGGACCAGGCATAGGAGATGCAGTCGGCGGTGGTCCAGACGTGTTGCGCATCCTCGCCGGCATTGGCAGCGGGGGGCGCCGCGGATGCGCCCGCCAGCGTGGCGTCAGCGGTGGTCGGAGCGTCCTCGCCCTGCGCGGGTGACGCGACCAGTGATCGGCTGCTGACGCAGCTGGCATTGGCGCACAGCAGGGCGAGCACGGCGCTGCAGCCTGCGATGCCGGCGAATGTCCGGCGGATGATGGTCATGGCACCTGCCGTTCTGCCCGAGCGGTTGGCGTTTTGGCGCGGATACCGTCGAAGACGACATCGAGGACGCCGCGTGCCTGCTCCGCCAGGCGGCCGCGCCCGGAGAGGAAGGGATGTGTCACCAGTGCGCCGTACATCACCATGCCGAGGCAAGAGATGATGGTATCGACATCCATCCTGCGGATCACCCCTCTGGCCATGAGGGAGCGCAGGCGCTGCCGCCAGGGGCCGAGGTACTGATCACGATGCTTGAAATAGGTCGGCTTGCCCCGGCCCTTGAACTCGGCGCGTTCGAGGACCATCAGCTCGATGATCTCGGGATGCTGGTCGAAGAAGGTGAAATAGGCGATCACGCCCCGGCGGATGGCTCCCAGCGCATCGTCGCTGTCCTCTGCCAGGTGCGCGCGCTTCTCCTCGCCGATGGTGGCGTAGAGGGCTATCAGCCCACGCTGCAGGGCGCTGCGGAAGAGCTGGTCCTTGGTCGGGAAGTAGCGGTAGATGGTCCCCTTGCCGATGCCGATCTCCTCGGCGAGGACCTCGATATCCGCATTGAGGTAGCCATGACGAGCGAAGAAGATGGTGGCGGCCGCGAGGATCTCCTCACGCCGGCGCTGCGGTAGCGTGCGGTCCACCGGACGGCCGATCTTGTGGCTCCTGACCGCGCTCACGTTTTCGGACTCATGCGTCTACTATATTACCGGAGCGATGACGTCAACCGGTCGTCACGAGCTCATTCGTCACCGCAGTACTTTACGGACTCGAACGTCATAAAACTAGTCCGCTGGTCAGGATGCGGCGTGATGCCGATGTCTCTGCCCGGTTGGCCGGTGCCGGCGCATAGCGCCATCAGCGCTTGTATTGCCATGATCCGGCACTCATGGCGCTGCTCGGATGAGTGCTGCCGCTGCGCCTTCCAGGAAACCATCCCATGCATCCGGCCATCGCTATCAGCGGTGCTCTGCTGTGCTCGTGAGTGACAATGCTCAGCGCCGCAGACCAGGCCACCCAACCCCCTGGGAAGTGCGCCTGCTTGGCGGCCTGGGGCCCGGTTACGAAACGGGCTGCATCGGCGTCGAGATCCGAGGTTCCACCAACGGGGAATTGCAGCTGCTCTATCGCCTGCCCATGGCCAGCAGGTCCGTTGGCGTCAGCATTGGCTCGGCCCTCTTCGTTGACACCAGGCATGGCAAGGAGGGGTACTCCGATGACATCACCTCCTACGATGCCCAGGGCATCATCCTCACCGGTGGCGTCTCCTGGATGATGATGCCGAAGCTCTCCATCGAGGGCCGAGCCGAGCTGCCTGGAGGATCGACGCTGCCTGTCGTCGCAGGGCACCGCATGATGCCAGCAGAGTGGGTGGAGCGCCGCTGACCAAGCAGGCACAGTCGGGCTTGTCCCTGCAGCTGCCATTCTAGCATGGGACGTCCACCTCCAGCCGAGAACGAGGTACGTTGTGCCCTGCATGAGATCCTGGAGAATTGCTGATGAGGCGTGCCGTCTCGCCTGCGCTCGCATCGCCGCGGTTGCGCTACGCATGCAGGCGCAGGGCGGCGTCCGAGCGCTCCAGTCCATGCGCGCGGTGACATGATCGGCACTCAGCATGCCAGCGGGACACCGACCGCGCGGCCGACCACGATCCGGCACCGGGTGCTCGGCTTCCTGGTGGTGCTGGCATTCATGACCTATCTGGATCGCGCCTGCATGGCGTCGATCAAGCCTGCGGTCATGGCGGACCTCTCGCTCTCGATGAACCAGATGGGCGCCATTTTCAGCGCCTTCGCCCTGGCATACGGGCTGTTCGAGATCCCGACCGGGCATTGGGGCGACCGCATCGGCACCAGGCGCGTACTCGGGCGCATCGTCACCTGGTGGTCGACCTTCACGGTCGCCAGTGGGCTTACGGTCGGCTATTCCAGCATGCTGGCGGTGCGCTTCCTTTTCGGCATGGGCGAAGCGGGCGCATTCCCGAATGCTGCCTTGACCATGTCGCGCTGGATACCGTCGGCGAAGCGGGGCCTGGCCCAGGGCATGTTCTTCGCCATGGCCCATTTCGGAGGAGCGGTGACACCGCTGATAGTCGGCGTTCTGCTGCAGGTCCTGCATTGGCGGGTGATCCTGGTGGTCTTCGGCATCCTCGGCTTCATCTGGGTGTTTGCATGGCATCGCTGGTTTCGCGACGATCCCTCAGAGCATCCGGGGGTGAATTCGGCCGAACTGGCGCTGATCACCGCGGGCAGGGCGAAGCGGGAGCCCCACCTGGATGTCCGTGGGCTGGCGAGGCTGGTATTCACCAGCCGATCGATGATCCTGCTCTGCCTGATATATGCCGCCAACGGCTACGGCTTCTACTTCATCATCACCTGGCTGCCGGACTACCTCAGGAGCTTCCATCATTTCTCCGTTCTCGAGATCCAGCTCTACGCCGGGCTGCCGCTCCTGCTCAGCGTCCCGGCTGATCTCCTCGGCGGCCAGCTCACCGATTGGCTGACCGCGCGCTACGGTGCACGCACTGGCAGGTCGGCGGTGGGCTGTCTCGGCTATGTGCTCGCCGGGGCGGCCGTGTTCCTGTCGCTGCTCTGCTCCGATCCCGCTACTGCAGCGGTGATCTTCGCCTTCGGCGTAGCGTTCTCGATGTTCACCCTGGGGGCCACATGGTCGGCATGCATGGCGATCGGCGGGTCCCATACCGGGACGGTCGGCGCCGTGATGAACTCCGCTTCCCAGATCGGCGCGTTCAGCAGTCCGCTGATCTCGAGCATCCTGTTTCAGTTCCATGACAGATGGACGCTGCCGATCGTGATGATCGGTTGGGTGTACGCACTGGCCGCGCTGGCGTGGCTCTTTACCGATTCGCGCAGCGGGATCGTCGAGGAACCGGGCGCGGCATGACGCCCCTCGGGGGTAACGGCGTCGGCTCAGCGCTGGAGGGTCAGCACCACGTCGTCGATGATCAGGGTGCCGGCGTGCTTCGGCGTGGCCGTAGAGAGTTGGATGCCATAGCCCCAGAAGGCAAGCGGGTAATGGATGGCGCCTCGCTTGTCGGGTCGATGTTCGAACTGCACCGGGATCAGGAGGGAGAGCGGGAAGGTGACTGTCTGCCATCCGGCGGAGTGCAGTTCGGGGAGCGGCCGGCGGTATTCGAATATCTCGCCGCTGGCATCTATGAAGCGCAGGCCGAGGTGCTCCACGTCGCCACCGCCATCCGACCACACGGCTGCGCTGACCACGCCTGATGAGGCTGCGGTCAGCCCGGCGATGGGTGAGCGCCTCGGTTCGCAGGTGGCATCGACCCAGCGCTGGTGGTCCTGTGGCCAGTCGATGCGCAGCGCCTGCCCATGCCCGCCTCCGGCGGGTGCCGTGACCAGCGATAGCAGCGGCAGCTTGTCCATGTGACCGTGGCCCACCATGCCGGTCTGCGGGCGGGAATAGTCATCCAGGACGATCTCCGTGCTTTCGCGAGCGGCCTGGGGAACGGGTGCGGCGGGTGGCGCTGCCGGGTGGGCTGCCTTGGCGGCCACCACCATCACCACGGCGATCGCCGTCGCGCTGGCCAGGAAGGTGACAACCTTGAGGCCGACAGCCAGGCTGTGTGCAAGCGGATGGGGCGCTGCCGCGGCCGCGAATGCCGCTGGCGGCGGCAGCGGTGGCGGTGATGGCATCGCCAGCAGCGGTACGATCATACCCGCTAGGGTGCGATCCGGGAGTCGTTGGTCATCGACGCCGAGCAGCACGCGCAGTCGCTTCAGCCCACGATGGACCTTCACCCGTGCGTGGTTCACGGTGCAGCGCAGGTCAGTGGCGAGATCATCGTAAGACAATCCCGCGACCAGATGCAGCAGCAGCGGGCGGCGATACGACTCCGGCAATGTGCCGATCGCCACCTGCACACGGTCCATGAGCAGCCTACGGTCGCTGATCTCCTCGGTATCGGGGCGGCCTGCCGGTGGCTGCGCGGTCAGGTGCTCAGCGAGCGGTCCGCTGCCGGCGGCGCGTACGCGGTCTTCCATGTCGGTGCTCCTGCCCGGGGCAGCAGTCGGTGCTGGGCGGTGGGAACGGCGACGCCGTCCATGATCGATGGCGGCGGTATAGGCGACGCGCATCAGCCAGGCACGCGCACTGCGTTCATCGTCGCCGGTTGGCGGACGGAAGCTCATCGCCGCCCGTGGCAGGCGCAGCCAGAAGTCCTGATAGGCATCCTCGGCATCATGGCTGGATAGATTCCTGCTGGCGATCAGACGCCAGATATCAGGGCCATGACGCTCCACCAGGGTCGTCCAATGGACGTCCGCACGTGGACCCGAGAGGCCGGTCAGGGCCTCGGCGGTGCTCTCGCTGGTCATCATAGGAGGATAAACGTCGCATCGTCGGGCGCATTACAGTTCTCATGGTCGATCGGACGCCATTCGGAGAGTAGTCAACGCGGAAGCAGGGGGTCCTGATGGTCTTCAGGTTCGGGACTGCCAACCAGTGTAATGGCAGCAGATGACCGCCGTATATCTAGAGAGCCATCGACAGACTTCCCTGCAAGCACCCACGTTTGTCTCCAGCAATTGCCATTGGCAGCACATGCATCTCCTTATACATAAGAAGGTTGTGATGTCGCACCATAAGAGCCCCGATTGCCGATCGGGCAACGAGGAGCATTCCGTCCACAACCCCGCACAATGGTTCGCACAATGGCTGCAAGCACGTGCCCCAAGGGGGCCGTCCCGTCGTTCTCCGCCCAGGCTCAGCCTCCTTGCCCTGGGCATGTGCACCCTGGTCGTCACCGGGGTGCACGGGATGGCAGACGAGGGCAGCATCCAGCTCGCTAGCCTGGACTCTGCCGATCCGGCATCCCGCCAGCTCGCGTTGAGCGCGGCCCAGACCTTTGAGCACCAGATCAGGCCGTTGGTGTCGACCTACTGCCTGAGCTGCCACAATGCCGAGAAGCACAAGGGTGATCTCGACCTCTCCACCGCCACCACTGGCGCATCGGCGCTAGGCCGCATTGCGGTCTGGAAGCAGTGCGCCACCAAGCTTCATGATCGCGAAATGCCCCCGGACAAGGAGCAGAAGCAGCCCACCGAGACTGAACGGGAGGCACTCGTCGGCTGGGTCAGCAGCCTCAAGCGGCTGATCCCCAAAGATCCCGGCCGTAGCATGATGCGCCGGCTGTCGCAGGCCGAATACGCCAACACCCTGCATGATCTGCTCGGGGTCGATCCGAAGGTCGCCGACCAGTTGCCCCAGGATGTCGTCGGCGAAGGTTACAACAGCACCATCTCCCCGCTGCTGATGGAAAAGTACCTGCTGGTCGCCGATGCCGTCCTCGACCAGATCATCAAACCTGACCAGATGTCGTTGAGCTGGAAGGCAGGCCAGCTCGATGCGATCATCGATCGTAAGATGCAGACCGGCAAGAGCGATGGCGTGGAGCGTCGCATCACCGGCCCGGGAGAGGTGCTCGCCATCGTCCCCGCCCCCGTCGATGGCACATATACCGTACGCGTGCATGCCGCGGCGGAGAAGTCGTCTTCCAAGGAGCCGCTGCGCCTGGCACTGCGCATCGACAATCAGGTCATCAGCGAGATCAAAGTCACGGCGTTGCCGAAGTCCCCTGCGACCTATATGGTGACCTGCAAGCTCCCTGCCGGCCGATCGCACCTGTCGCTGCTGATGGCTAATCCCTTTATCGACAATCCGCCGCCGGCGAATGCTGCAGCCACGAAGGGCGGGGCGGTAGCCAGCCCGCCTACGGCGGCCAAGGTGCCGGCCAAGCCGGCTGGCCAGGATGCCCAGGAGATGCGCACGGTAGTCATCGAAGCGATCGTCGTCGTCGGCCCGCCCGCCGCAGCGGCATCGGAGGCCCAGCGGCGCCTCATCATCGCGACTCCCGGAAAGGACTTCGGCCGACGTGACGCGGCCAAGCTGATCGCGGCGAATTTCGCGAGGCGGGCCTATCGGCGGCCACCAGCAGCAGACGAGATCGACACCCTGCTCAGGGTCTTCGATCTGGCGGACGGCCAGGATGAGGTGTTCAGCGAATCGGTGAAGCTGATGCTCAAGGCGGTGCTGGTCTCGCCCGCATTCCTCTACCTGACCCCCGACGACGGAACGGCTACCGGATCGGACATGATCGTCCCGCTAGGCGACCATCAACTCGCCAGCCGCCTCTCCTACCTGTTCTGGTCGACCATGCCTGATGACGAGCTTGCAGCCTTGGCGGATGCGGGTTCGCTGCACAACCCCGTGGTGCTCGAGAAGCAGGTGCGTCGTCTGATTGCGGACCCGCGCTCGCGTGCGCTCTTTTCCGGGTTTGGCGCTCCGTGGCTGTGGTTGGATCGGCTGGATGAGCTGCCCGTCGACGAGAAGCGCTTCTCGTTCATGACCAAGGACCTGCGGCATTCGATGTACGAGGAGTGCGCGCTGCTCTTCGATACCATCCTGCACGAGAACCGCAGCATCGTCGATTTCGTCGATTGCGACTACACCTTCATGAACGGCCCGCTCGCCAAACTCTATGGCATGGAGGCGACCGTGAAGGGACCGCAGATGGTGCGGGTGCATCTGATCGATGCCAATCGCGGCGGCGTGCTGACCATGCCCGGCGTCCTGGCGGTGACCTCGCTGCCTACCCGCACCAGCCCGGTCAAGCGCGGCCGCTGGGTGCTCGAGCAGATCCTCGGGCAGAATCCGCCACCGCCGCCGATGAACGTGCCGCCCCTCGAGCAGCAGAACACCGCCTCCAATGCCGGGCTCAACCTGCGCCAGCGGACAGAACGCCACCGCTCTGATCCCGCCTGCGCAGCCTGCCATCGCACCCTGGACCCGATTGGTTTCGGACTGGAGAACTTCGATGCGGTGGGACGCTGGCGGGACATGGATGATGTCGGCGTTGCGGTGGATGCAGCCGGTGAACTGCCCGGCAACCAGACCTTCCACCGACCTGCCGAGCTCAAGCACCTCATCGCCGCGCATGTGGATGACCTCTGCCACACCTTGGTCACCAAGATCCTCGCCTATACCCTTTGCCGGCATCTGGATGGCTACGATGAGGTGGTGGCCGACGACATCGCAGCCACCGTCGCCAAGGATGGCTACCGTTTCCAGACCCTGTGGCTCGCGGTGGCGACCAGCTATCCCGTGCTCAACCGGCACCTCGGCCATTGAAGGGACCCCTCCATGAGCCATGATCAACCGTCTCTGACCCCTGACTATCCGCTGATCCTTTCCATCACCGCTTCAGGAGCCTCCCATGCGTCGATCCTGGCTGATTGATCGCCGTACCTGCCTCAAGGGCCTCGGTGTGTCCCTGGCGCTGCCGCTGCTGGAGACCATGGGCTGGGCCGATCCGCCCAAGGGTACGAACTACAAGGCGCCGGTGCGCATCGGCTTCATGTTCATGCCGTGCGGGGTGAACCGAGAGAAGTTCTGGCCCGCCGACGTGGCCACCTTCCCCGTTACGCTGCCAACCAGCCTGGAGCCGCTGCGTCCTGTGATCGATCAATGCCTGGTGCTCAACGGCATCGACAATATCCCGCGCAAGCCATTCGAAGGCGCCGCGCATGCGATCGAACTGTCGACGTGGCTGACCGCCACCATCCCCGATCCGGCCAAGCGCGACACCATCGCCATCGCCCCATCGGCCGACCAGATCGCCGCGCAGCATCTTGGCCTCTACACCCCGCTGCCATCCCTGGAACTGGGGACGCGCAAGAACGAGGCCAGCGGCACCGGGCAGGAGGGGCTCAACAACCGCTACTACACCACTGGCAACTACCGCACCGCGACCGAGCCGCTGCCGGTAGAGACCAGCCCGGCGGAGGTGCTCAAGCGCCTGTTCGCATCGCGGCAGTCGACGCCGCGCCGGAAGGGCGGCCCCGCCCTGGACCCGAGCAAGTTCACGGGTGGTGAGGCCACCACCGATGAGGGCTCGCTCGACCGTAGCATGCTGGACCTGGTCCTCGATGGCGCCAAGAGCCTGCGCAACCGCATCAGCATCGACGATCAGCGCCAGCTCGACGGCTACCTGGATACCGTCCAGTCCCTCGAGAAGCGCGTCGCCGCCATCGAGCGCCAGCAGGCGGAGGCGGCGAGGGCCAAATCAGGTAAGGGCGACGCCGGGCCAGCGATCGCCCGATCGGCCCCGCTCGAGGTGGTCATCCCCAGCGGCACGCCCAAGTGGAGCGAGTATGTCAAGGTCATGGGCGACCTGCTGGTCCTCGCCTTCCAGACCGACATCACCCGGGTGGGGACGCTGATCGCCTCGATGAACCATGGCATCAACTATCCCGAGCTTGGCTTTAGCGAGAGCCACCATGAGAACAGCCATCACGGCAACGATCCGGTCAAGCTCGAGAAGGTGGCGAAGATCGATCGCTTCAACATCGAGCAGTACGCTTACCTGGTCGGCCGCATGAAGGGCCTGCGCGAAGGCGCGGGCACCTTGCTCGACAATACCATCTTCATGTGGGGATCCGGGCTGGGCGACGGCAACAGCCACACCAACCAGAATCTGCCATGCATCATTGCCGGGAAGGGGGGCGGCTCCATCCGCACTGGTCGTTACGTGGCGAAATGCTCGGGCAACCAGGGAGACTTGCTGACCGCCATCCTGGCGCGCGCGGGAGTGCCGCTGCCCACCCCGATCGGAATCGGCACCAAGCTGCTGCCCGATCTCGCATGACCTGCCATCCGCGATCCCCACTCCGCAGGTGGGGCATGCCCAGCTTCATGGAGCCCTGGCGTGGCTGGGCTCCAGATGGCCGCTCCTGCTTCATCTCGTGACATCGGCATGATCATTGCATCGACGACCTGTCGGCCAGCATGGCAGCGTTGCCATGCCCCCACTATGTGCAGCGCCTCCGCCATCATTGCCGAAGGCCGACAGCGGCAGCCCGTACCAGGACGTCACGATGAAATGCGCTCTCATCCATATGCTGGGCGCGCTGGCGTTGACGGCATCCGCATGGGACGACATCATCAAATCATTTGCCCTCACCAATGCGCCCAAGAAGGCCGCCCCAGTCGTGCCGTGTCGGTGAGCGACGATAGCGGCGCAGCTGCTAGTCCCGGTTGATGCATCCCAGCAGGGAGAGCTGTACCACATGGTCATGGCAATATCCATCCCACTGCCAGCGTATGGCGATGACGTCGCCGATTTTCATCAGCAGGTCCCCAGCATCAGTCCCATGATCACGAGCATGCAGGCCAGGAATTGGACAGTCTGAATGTGATCGCGTGCGGCATAATGATGAGTAAGTCGATGGCGGCCGGGGCAGATTCACAGCCCCCGGTTGCCCTGACAGATGCCTTCCTCCCGCACATCGCCAGTGATCGGCCTAGCGTGCAGCCGTCCCGCCAGCGGCCTTGATCCGGCGCCAGCCGAGGGCGAGTGCAGCTCCCAGCAGGACGAACGCGGCCCAGACGGCGAACCAAGCCTTGTTCTCCGGTGCCAAGCGCACCAGCAGGATGGTGGTCGGCAGGCAGATCGGCAGGGCAATGAGCCAATCACGCGAGCGCCAGCTGGTGGCTGCCAGGATACCGGCGCATGCCGCTTCGCCGACGATCGACTGCAGGTGCGACAGCTCCACGTTGTTCAGGCAGGTGGCGCTGCTCAGGAGGAAGATCCAGGCGCACCAGCGCATCAGGCGCGGCGGCAGCAGGAGCGGCATGCAGATCGCCGTCGTCAGCAGCGTCAGTGGGTAGAGCGCTCCGAGCAGAGCAAGCGGGGAGAGAGGGATGCGCTGGAGCGCCTCGCATACCCCGGTGCTGAAAATGCACCCCGCATGCAGCAGGAGGAGCGCGATGAGCGCGGCATCACGGCGTTCATTCCAGCAGGCCCAGCTGCCCAGGATGAGCGCCAGCAGGCAGGTGCCGATGGACCAATTGAGGCCGATGAACGACGGGGCGGCATGCCAGATGAAACCGGCGGCGACCAGCGGGATGCCCCCGGCCCATGCCATGGCGGTGGACCTGCGTCGTCGGCCCAGCCAGACCACCACCGCTGCGGTCGCAGCCAGCACCGGGGCGGGTCCCAGCAGCTCGCACCTGATGAAGCTGACCAGCCTGGGGATGCGCTCATCGTCGAGCTGTGGCGATTGCACGCCGCACGCCGCCAGGACCACACCGGTGAGGCTGAGGGCAGACACTAGCAGGAGATCGCGCCCGATCCTCCTTTGTGCTGTATGGGCACGCAGTTCGTTGAGGGTCAGCACCAGGAGGGAGATGGGCGCCAGGCCATCTCCGAGCACCAGATCTAGGCCGGCGGTGTGGGCCAGATCCCACTGGTGCAAGGAGCTGGCAGCCAGCAGGGTCAGCGCCAGCACCCAGCGCATCCCGGGCTTCAGCAGGAAGGGGTCGCTGCCCTCCAGCCAGGGGTTGGGGCCGCACGCCGCTGCGCGCAGCAGCAGGACGCCGGCGAGCAGGCCCAGCAGCCAGCCCGGCAGCCAGAGGGAAAAGGCATGTGGTCCGGACCAGCTATGTCCCGCAGTCAGGTGCCGTGCTTCATCGGCGCTGAATATGCCCAGCAGTACCGGCCAGACGATGTTCCACGCCAGCAGCAGGAGCATCGCCGGCGCCAGACCTTCCCGCTCGGGCAGCGGCAGGCGGCCTATCGTCGCATGACACCAGGCACGCCATAGGCCCAAACCAAGCGATAGACCTCCGACGGCAAGCAGTCCCGCACCCAGGGGTCGGTCGGGAGCGATCAGATCGATGGTGATGCCCAAACCGGGCAGTAAGGCAGCGCCCACCACAGCCGGACCGATGGCATCGGGATTTCCGCGCTGCCAGCGCAGCAGCAGCCAGCTGCAGCCGAACAGTGCCATGAGATAAAAGGCAATGCTGGCGCTGGCCTCGAAGCGTCCAACGACCAGGGTAGCATCACCAAGGGTCGGGGCGAGCAGTCCCCAGGTGCCGCCGAGTAGGCATGCAGCCGAGAGCAGGACGGTGAGGCTGGAGACTGCCGGCAGGGAGAGGAAGCCCTGGGCGCAGGAGTTGAGGTCCTGGCAGGCCCTGCTGCGGATGCGTCGGTGGATGATGCCGGTGGTACAGGTGGGCGGATCGACTCTCGGTCTGGCGGGAATGACCTCTCGCTGCGCGGTGGCAGGTGACGTGCTGGTGGCTGGTCGTGGTCGCGGGTCGCGGTTGGGGGTGCATTCCCGGTAGAGGACCTCATCGCTGGGTGTTTCGCAGCTCATCGCCTGCTCCGTGGTGTTGCCTCAGCGTAGCCCGGGATCTCTCAGGGAGCGAGCCCCAGCTAAACTCTCAATTGCGCAAAAAGGCAATATATTGCAGGACACGGATGCGCTGTTTTCCGCGTCTGGAACGTGAAATGAAGTATCGGGCACCGAGAGCAGTCCGCTTCTGCCACACTGGAGATTGCATAGATCGGCACGGTGGGGATGCTCGGAACATGGAGCTATCGAGCGACTTCGGCGATCTGCTGTCGGTGCAGGTGCGCCGCCTGGACCTGACGATGGCGGAGTTCGCCGGAAAGGTCGGGCTCTCGGCGTCGACCCTCAGTCGCGTTCGCACCGGTGCGCGGCCTCCCACCCAAGCCCAGGCCGAGCGATGGGCCAAGGCGCTCGTGCTCGATGGAGAGGCGCGCAATGATTTCATCGCCGCCGCGATGATGGCGCGCACTCCTTCGGCGGTGCGCGAGAAGCTGCGCCAAGCCGAAGCGCATGCCCGCGATGCCAACAGCGAGCGTGCGCGCCTAGAGGCCGGCTATGGCAGCTATCGCTCGCGTACCGGATTCCATGACGGCTGGTGGCTCACCTATTCGATGAGTTTCCGCTGCGACGGCCGGGTGCAACGCTCCCTCCTGCACTTGTCTGGCGGTGAAGCCAGCCTGCAGGTGCGCGATACAGGCATGCTACTGTACAGCTACCATGGGACGTGCGAGCCGCTGGGTGACAAACTTTTCGTGCGCGTAGCCGAGGATCGCGGCAGCGCAGAATACGTCCAGATCACGGCCCATTCGCTCTTCGACCTCAGCCGCCCGTCCCTACTCTTCGGACTGGTATGCGGCATCTCAGGCAAGGATCTCCGCCATCCAGTCAGCTATCCGGCGGCTGCGCGCATGATCCTGCTGCATGCCGGGAGCGATGAGGTCCTGGCACCCGGAAGCGGGCAGCTCGCCCGGCTCGAGGCCTGCCTGGGCAGCTACAAGCCGCGCGCACTGCGGGCCTTTTGGCCATCCTTCCTCGGGGACGACGACCATCTGCGTACCGCCCTGGGTATCGGCGACCAGAGCCTCGAGGCCGAAGTGCTGGCGCGCATAGACAACCGACCGGGCGAGGGCGACCTGGTACTGAGGGCAGTCCTCGGCTAAGCATTTCCGATAGGCTGTAAAGTGCACCTGGTACTGCTCCTATGGACGAGGTTGCCCAGTCGCAATGGGCCAGGTAAGTGGGCACCCCCCGTAGAGGTTGCCGTCTGCCACGGCAATGAGCCGGTCAACACAGATGCGATCGCACATCAGCCGCCCCGGAGCGAATGGTCGTGCCGGAATGCCCCCCCCCCCCCGGGTCACTCCAGCCCCCACCCGAAAGGGGCGTCCTCCCCCTCACTCCATGGGGTGTTTACCCCATGCCAAGGAGACTAACTATATGCCACATACAGCTTGAGTGTTGATGGTAGGTGCACGTGAGCCGGCGAACCGGCATCACCACTTCCTCCATTCTAGAAGGAAGCTGCGTGAAGACATCGCGAGATCCGATTTCCCCCCCGCTCCCATGGCTCCTGCCGAAATGCCCAACCGGCATCCAAGGCCTCGATGAGATCACTGGAGGGGGCCTGCCGCGCGGAAGACCGACGCTGGTCTGCGGCAGCGCGGGATGCGGTAAAACGCTCTTGGCTGCGGAGTTGAACAAAACCGGGAAGCCCGGTGACCGGATACTCGCGGCATCGCACATTTTCCCGTGCTACGGTGGCGGTTCCCCTCCTTCAAGAAGAGCAAGCCTCCTGGTCACTGAATCGGTTCACCCTTC
>Ga0302319_10007087_pt1 | contig 22112 bp, 16 predicted proteins | sample Bog_T0_2_FD_203319 | JGI IMG/M metagenome (GOLD analysis project Ga0302319, IMG submission 203319) | Peat permafrost microbial communities from Stordalen Mire near Abisko, Sweden - Bog_T0_2 | ecosystem: Environmental > Terrestrial > Soil > Wetlands > Peat | place: Sweden: Abisko, Stordalen Mire... | reverse complement strand
CCACCCTCCAAAGCAAGGCCAAAACACCCGGTCCCAGGCCGATGTCCCCACCCCCCTCCCCCTCCGAATAGACACTTTCTTGCTGGAATTTCAAAATAAGCAGCATGCAATCAACATCTTACAAAATCAACCCATTAACCCATCAGTAAACACAAACCCCAAATTAACCCCCTGTTTCTGGCAAAAAAACGCCAAAAAGGGCGATTCCACCCCGAAAAGTGAGAAAAATTGACCGCAAATTCGTTCTTCGAGCCTACTTCGGTTTTGCCGCGCAATCCGGGTCGGCGATCTCCACTCGCCGGTTCTTCGCTCTCCCCACGTCGGTTCCGTTATCCGCAATCGGCCGCGTCCTGCCAAAGCCCTTCGCCGTAAGCCGGTCGGCAGCGATCCCATGCTGGTTAAGCCAGGTCACAATCGCCTTGACCCGCGCTTCAGACAGCGTTTGATTGTAGGCATCGCCGCCCACATTGTCCGTGTGTCCCTGCACCTCAATCTTCTGCGTGGGATTCTTCTTCAGCAAATCCAGAACCTGCTGCAAGACCGGATCGCTCGCAGCTTGCAGAGTGGACTTGTTGAAGTCGAAAAGCACACCGTAGATTGCTATGTGGCAGTTGGTCTTGAGATCGCTGATCATGTCCTTGTTCGCTGCGCCGGCGTCGGCCACGCGAATCTCGTTGAATTCGCCGTGATACAGGGTGGCCCAGATATTGCGGCCATTCTGAGAGAAATGCGCTGTGAAGGAAACGTCCTGGCGGTCATACAGGATCGTCCAGCCCGCTTTGATGAGCGCGTCGTGATAAGCGGCGTGAAACAAACTGCTGGACATGCCTTCAGGGGGCTGACGGTAGGTCTTGATGATCGACGATGGGGCTACCAGCTCGGGTTCGGTGACGCCAGTGAGGGCCACGCGGAAAGGATCGGGATCAGCGACGCTGCTGCGGAACTGCCACCCGGGCAACGGACCCAACCAGGGAAAGTTGCCCGCGGTCGCATTGACAGGTTCAGGAGTGGCGGCTGGCGGCTTGAGGGTGAAAGTAAAGGGAATCGGCGCAATCTCAACAACCTCCACGACGACGCGCTCCGGGCTTGGGTAGGCTTCAGCCCACGCCTCTACTCCGTCTTTCTGGTAGTGGACAAATAGCACCAATCCTCCCGCGGACCATTCATGCACTATGGTCCATCCGTTGGCGAGGAAGGCCGGCTTGGCTATGGCCCAGACAGCTTCCGGCGTCATGGCGCCGGTGACGATCACGGGGAACTGCCAATGCTTTCCGCGCGCCATTTTGCCTATACCGCCGCTACCATAATTCCCTGTCGGAATCTGCATTTCGGTCCACGGCTCATAGGTGATGCGGTACGGCTTGCCAAGTTTGTTGAGGAACTGGAGCTCGGCCGGAATCGGCTGCTCCTGTGCAACGGCGGGATAGGTTGTGAAAGCGAGCACCGCGGTGATAACTGCGAAGCGAAGATAGGACGCAGCCGCCCCAGCGAACGAGACATCAGGTTGGCGCATGTACACCTCAGAATCTCCGAAGCGTAACACACGGCAAGTACTTGTCGTTTTTTCTTGCAGTTGCGTCTAAAGCCGATGCATTTCCGGCATGCACATCAGGTGCGCCGGAGTCTCAGGAGGACTCTGGGTCATTACTGGATTCTGGCTCTCGAGGCAATTTCGATCCCTTGATGGGTCGCGATGACTCCTTATACCAATTGTCTTGCGCGCGACGGTGACCACTCCGCACCTGCTCCGTCTATCCGGTAGCCATTTCCGACCAAGGCAAAGGCCCTCCCCCAAAGAACCCAAGCCTGGCCGGCCGTGAGGTGTTATGAATCAGGAGCTCGCCAACGACTTTGAACAGAAACCCCTCTTGACCGGCTTCTACAACCCCGTTTCCGCCCGCACCAACCCCTGGGCCGTAGGCACCGCAACCCTCGCCAACGCCGCTCTGCTCGCGCTGCTCATCCTGCTCGGCGTAAATTCAACCCTACATCAGAATCCGCCCATCGGCAGCAACATCCACCTCAAGGACTTCACCCTTTTCGCTCCCGCCCGCGGCGGCAGCAGCGGCGGCGACCACTCCCTCACCGACCCCAGTGTCGGCCATCCCCCAAAACAGGACCTCCGCCCTATCCTCCAACCCCAGGTATCCATCCTCGAAAATCCGCGCCTCCCCATCGATCCATCCGTCACCTTCAGCATCAAGTTGCCAGACAACCCCGCCCTCCCCAACATCGGCGTCCAATCCTCCCCCAACGTCACCATGGCCTCCACCGGACCCGGCTCCGGCGGCGGCATCGGTACGCACTGCTGCGGCGGCGAGGGTACCGGCAGTGGCCCCAACTACGGGCCTGGCGATCAGGTCTATAAGCCCGGCGTTGGCGGCGTCACCAACCCCATCCCCATCTTTTCGCCCGACGCCGAATTTTCCGACGAAGCCCGCCGCAGCAAGTACCAGGGCGTCTGCATGATCGCCATCATTGTCGATGCCCAAGGATTTCCGCGGAGTCTCCACGTTGTCCGGTCGCTGGGCATGGGCCTGGACGAAAAGGCCCTCCAAGCCGTCGCCAAATACCGTTTCAAACCCGCGCTCAAAAACGGCAAGCCCGTAGCCGCCGCCATCTGGGTTGAAGTCAACTTCCGCCTCTATTAGCACCGCGTAAAGTAGCGCCGATCTCCAGATCGGCTGGAGTGTGGGCGTCTCGCCCGCATAGGCCCCGGCTTCCCAGAGGATGTGGTCGGCAGTCCCACCACTGTGCTTCAATAAAAGCGCCGAGGTTCCCAATGCGCCTGCTGCTTTCTACCGCCCTCGCTCTTGTTTGCTTTCTCCCGACTGCCCGGCTCTTCGCCCAGAAAGACCGCCCCGAGCCCCTCACTGAGATTCAGATCGAGGAGATTCGCGAAGCCGGTGTCTATCCCAACGAACGCGTCAAACTCTACATCAAATACACTGACGAGCATGCCGACTCCGTCAAGAGCCTCGCTGCGCGTTCCAAATCCATCGCTCGCTCCAGGCGTCTCGACGAAGAACTGCAAGGCCTGACAGCGCTGATGGATGAGTTCGGTTCCAACCTTGACGTCTACGGGGAGCGCCACGCGGACATCCGCAAAGGCCTCAAGCCTCTCCAGGAGGCTGCCAATCGCTGGCTTGCCATCCTCCGCTCCATCGCCTCCGAGCCCACCTTTGAAGTCTCCCTCAAAGAGGCCATCGAAAGCGGCCAGGAATTCGCGGATCAGGTCAAGCAGTTGGTCGCCGATCAGGAAGCCTACTTCCTTCTCCACAAGGACGAAGCCAAGCAGGACCGCGCCGAACCGAAATAAACCTCTTCCAACAGGCCTTTCATCACAGAATTCCTTATGCCGACTCTGCTATCGTTTTAGTACTTTGAATCTGACAATAAACAAATTTGATGGCCGATTTCTGGCTGCGTTCCTCGTCGTTCTCACCTTCGCTTGCGGGGCAGGACTCGCCCAAAACCAGCCAGCCGGGATCGATGCGGCCATCCTCGCCAAGGCCAATGCCGGTGACGCCGCAGCCGAGTATCAGGTGGCCGGTGCTTACCAGCAGGGCGACGTCGTCCCGCGTGATTTTGTTCAGGCCGCTGCCTGGTATCTCAAGGCCGCCAACCAGGGCTATATCCAGGCCGAATACAAGCTCGGCTTGCTCTATCAGCAAAAAGAGAGCGGCATCGTCAAAGACGATGCCCAGGCCGCCGCATGGCTGCGCAAGGCCGCCGATCAAGGCGATGCCCCCTCCCAGGCCGCCCTCGCTGTCTGCTACACCAAAGGCCTCGGCCTCCCTCAGGACAACGCCCAGGCCGCCGCCTGGTTCCAAAAAGGCGCCGCGCAAAATGACCCTCAGGCTATGGAAGGGCTGGCCCTGCTGTATGAGCGCGGTCTCGGCATTGGCAAAGACGGCAAGCAAGCTTTCGCGCTGCTCCAGAAAGCCGCCGCCCTCGAGGATGCAGAAGCCGAATACCAGCTCGGCATCGACTTTGAAAACGGCCAGGACACCAAAAAGGACAAGAAACAGGCCGAGGAGTGGTACACCAAAGCCGCCCAGCAGGGCAACATCTGGGCGCAGTACAACCTCGGCCAGATGCTCGCCTCCAAGCCTGCCGACGCTTACTTCTGGCTCAGCCTGGCCATGAATCAGCTCGACGGCGACCCGCTCATCAAAGCCACCGCCCTGCACGACGACGCCGCGTCCAAGCTCAACCCCTCGCAGAAATCTCAGGCCGACGACCGCGTCAATGCCTGGCATCCCACGCCCGTCACCCATCCCTGAGCCGCACTTGCCTGATACCCTGTTTTTGTGCCAACCACGACCGAATCCCCATTAAACTGGAAGCCCGTTCCACCGCCCACCCCAATCACCCTGCGCGGCCGCGCCGTTACGCTCGAGCCTCTCGAAGCCGCCCGCCATTCCGCCGCCATTTGGAACGAAGTGCTCGGCCACGACGAAGTCTGGACCTGGCTCGCCGATGGCCCCTACGCGGAAGAAACCGCCCTTCGTGCCGCCCTTGCGCGCAAGCAGGCCGCCCCTGATGCAGTCTTTCTCGCTCTCATTCCAGCGGCCACCGGGCAGGCCGCCGGCTATGCGAGTTACATGCGCATGGACCCCGCCAACGGCGTAGTCGAGGTGGGCAACATCCTGCTCTCGCCCGCCCTGCAGCGAACCACCGCTGCAACAGAGGCCCATTACCTCATGGCCCGCCACATCTTCGAAGATCTCGGCTACCGCCGCTACGAATGGAAGTGCAACGCGGAAAACCACCCCAGCCGCAAGGCTGCCCTTCGCCTCGGCTTTACGTATGAAGGCATATTTCGCCAGCACATGGTCATCAAGGGCTGCAACCGCAACACCGCGTGGTTCAGCATGCTCGACACCGAGTGGCCTGCACGCAAACAAGCATTCGAAACCTGGCTCGACCACGTCAACTTCGATGCCGATGGCAAGCAGCGACAGACCCTCAACACGTTTCATGCATAAAATCATTGGCCATTCGGCCTGGTCCCGGTTGCAGAACTCAATTCCCCGCGGCGACTCCACTTGACGCCAGCGAAAGCTGTTGCTGATCTGTCGTGGCCACTTTCTGGTAATAGTCGTGGAGCGCCGGATAGTCCTTGGCATCGAGCAGCACAAACACACGCGCGAAGATGTGCTTGATTTCGATTGAGCCCGGCGCCGGAGTGGTCTTCACCACCAGGGCCGCGTGTTCCGACCACGCCATCTGCGCCGCCTGCGGAGCACTCTCCACCGAGAAGCCCGAAGGCAAGTGATACACCGAGTCGTCGATTACCTGTTCAGCGTAGTGCAGATCGACCGGCGCATCCCGCTTTTCCGCGGAAACGAATTTGTTTTGACTGCGGGTAGAAAAAAAGAAGCCAGGCAGCAGTAACCGCTTCCCGGTGAGTGTACCCAGCGGCCCAGACACATGGACCACCGCGAGCAGCTTGGTCGCATCGGAACCGAGTCCCTGAAATTGGTCCATATCGCCACCAACGCCCTGCGGCAGCAAAATGTGCAAAGCTTCATTGAACTGCTTCTTCACTTCGTCCGGGTCGGAAATCAGATTCAGCTGGCGCCAATGAAGCGCCTCAGGCCCGTCCATCAGGATCTTCACCGTCCCAGTAACCGCTCCGGTTGTATCAACAGTCAGGTCCGCGCTTCGCGCCGTAATACCGTCCTTGCTCATGTTCTGCGGTGTATACACCGGCCCTTTCACGTTCTCAGCCAGGCCGCCGGCAAGTGTGTGCGACCAGTGCAATTGGCCAAAAGGACAAAGTTTCTCTCCCGGATCAACGAAAATGTCTTTGCCGTCGATGCGCAAATCGACAACCAGCGCATCGAGCTGCCGGAGCGAGAGGTACGTGTTGTCGAAGACTCGCTTGCTGCGATCCACCACCTGCACGCCATACGCTTCCAACCCGGCGGCGCGGGCCAGCGCCAGGTAGAGGGCTGCCAGGTCGTTCCCCGAACCGCTCTTCTCGTTCCACACGTCTTGCGCCTTCTTCCGTGCCTTCTTCAGATGAAGCGCTTTCCTTTCTTCTTCGCTCCGAGTGCGTGAAAAGTCTGTGTTGTCCAGCGTCTGCACAGCTTCGTAAATCTTGCGTGCCTTGCCCTCCGTCGTGCTTTCACCCCCAACAATTCCATTGGCCGCGTCTTTGATGACGCTCGTTTGTTCCGCGTATCCATCCACCGCGTTCACCCAGCGCTTAACCTCGTTATTCCAATAGTCTTTGGCGTCTGTGTAGGGCGTGTAAAAGAAACCCACATGATACTCTGAGCTATTCCCTTGCGGTGCGTTGGGCTCGCGCTTGATCGCCGGCACATCGCGCAGGTCCAGAGTGTAATCACCCTTGGGGCTCTTGGTCACCTGGCCGCCAATCGGCAATCGCTGCGTGTAGAGCAAGTAGCTGGCCTGTTCGCCATCAACCAGATACGTTACCGATTCGTGCGCGCCGCCTGGATCGGTCTCATATTCGCCGAACGGGTTGAAATAGAAATGCTCCTTGTGCACGAAGATGTCCTGCTGAACGTCCCAGGTCGGCGTGCTGCTCGCCATTGCTGAGGCAAAGTACTCTTCCGAGTCGCCGTCGCCGCCCGACGAAGTTTCCTTTCCGCCCATCAACCGAATCGTCCACCTGTACTCCAAAATGCTTCCAACCTCAACGCTCGGCATATTGAACACAGCGGCCTTCAAATGATTTTTGTGGCTCTTGAACACCAGCAGGTCAGTCACTTTGCCTGTAAGAGGAATTACCGTGCCATCTGCGTGAATGGTGCGGCCCTCGATATCCGGCTTGGCAGAGTAGCCATGGCTATAGGGAATCTCAACCGTTGCCCACTCCTTTCCCAATTCCGTGAGTATCTTGATCCGGGCGTAGCCGCTCACGAAGTGGAACCGATTGTCCGTTGTCTCCTCGCGATAGAGAAACACCGCCGGTGCCCCGGGAGCTTTGAGGTCCGAGGTCATCTGTAACTCCTCTTTGGTTGGCTCCTGAAATTTCTGCGCATCTGACGCCACAGGGAATATCAACACTGAAGAGATGAATAACGCCGCCGACCAGCTATAGACTCGCATCGATCTGTCCCCATCCCGCGCCTTCTTGCAGCCCGCATCGCGCGTCCGCCCGGCACGTCGTCCGCCTTTGAATCTTTTTAAGCTTCTATCTCGTTGGTGTATGCAATCCCACCATTCAACCTGCATGGTTTTCTATGTGTATATCGTATACTGTCGGGCGTCCCCGGGTCTCGATTCTAAAGCCGGGGATTCTATCCAACTGCACTGACAAAGGTCGCGAAACCTTCGCCCCGCAAGAACAGAAGTGCCGTTACAAACCTGCAGAGAAGCTCGATGAGAGGGCGCCCTCATATTGCGCCAATAGAAAACGCCGCCCGTTTCCGGGCGGCATTTTCGCCAATCTACAACCCAGCAGTTATTTGCTTTCCTTCGTGTCGATCCTCATTCCATAGAACGACCTGTGCACAAAGAAAACCGACACCGCGAAGAACGCCACTGCCAGCAAATGGGTGAGTGTCGGATGATCTCCACTCAGCGTCACTGCCAGTTCCACGGCGAGCAACCCAAACAACGTCGTGAACTTGATGATCGGGTTCATCGCCACGGACGAGGTGTCTTTGAACGGATCGCCGACCGTATCTCCAATCACGGTTGCGTCGTGCAAAGGAGTCCCCTTCTGGTGCATGTCGACTTCTACGATCTTCTTCGCGTTGTCCCATGCGCCGCCGGCGTTGGCCATGAAGATGGCTTCGTACAGACCGAAGATCGCGATTGAGAACAGGTAGCCGATAAACAGGAACGGCTCCATGAACGAGAAGGCAAGAGTGGAGAAGAAGACAGCGAGGAAGATATTGAACATCCCCTTCTGCGCGTACTTGGTGCAGATTTCCACCACCTTCTTGCTGTCGGTGACCGACGCCTTCTCCGCGCCTTCCAGATGGATGTTGGCCTTGATGAATTCAACCGCACGGTAGGCGCCGGTGGAAACCGCCTGCGTGGAAGCGCCTGCGAACCAGAAGATCACTGCTCCACCGCAGATTAACCCCAGCATGAAGGGCGCATGCAGCAGGGAGAGTTTACTCACGTTGTCTGTCAGCCCGTGGGTCAGCGCCATGATGATCGAGAAGGTCATCGTGGTTGCGCCGACAACGGCAGTGCCTATCAGCACCGGCTTTGCCGTAGCCTTGAATGTATTGCCGGCTCCATCATTGGCTTCCAGCAGGTGCTTTGCGCGTTCGAACCTTGGAACGATGCCGTAGTCCTTCTTCAACTCGGACTCGATGTTGGGTACGTCTTCGATCAGCGATAGCTCATAGACGGATTGGGCATTGTCGGTCACGGGCCCATAGGAATCGACGGCAATGGTGACCGGGCCCATACCCAGGAAGCCAAAGGCCACTAGGCCAAACGCAAAGACGGCCGGAGCCAGCATCATTCCCGTCGGATTGTTCTGCGAATCCGGTATGCCCAGGCTGAAGTAATAGCCCAGCCCCATCAGTGCCACCATGCTGAGCCCCAGCCAGTAGGCTGAAAAATTGCCGGCCACGAATCCCGACAGGATTCCGAGGGAAGCCCCGCCTTCCTGTGCCGATTTGACGACTTCTTTGACGTGAGTGGATTTGGTTGAAGTGAAGACTTTGACCAATTCCGGTATCAGCGCCCCGGCGAGGGTTCCGCACGAGATGATCGAAGCCAGCTTCCACCACAGCGTTCCGTCGCCCAGAGTCGGGAGCATGAGATACGAGACAATGTAGGTGAGAATGATGGAGACGATGGACGTGATCCATACCAGCGAAGTGAGTGGCGCTTCGAAGTCCATTTCGTCGGAGTCTTTGTACTTCGCGCTGGCAATGGCGGTATTGAGGAAGTACGCGCCTGCACTCGAAAACAACATTCCCACGCGCATCACGAAGATCCATACCAGCAGTTGCGCCTGGATCGTGGGATCTTTGACGGCCAGCAGGATGAAGGTGATGAGTGCCACGCCGGTGACGCCGTAGGTTTCAAAGCCGTCTGCGCTTGGGCCTACCGAGTCGCCCGCGTTGTCGCCACAGCAGTCGGCGATGACTCCCGGGTTCCGCGCATCGTCTTCCTTAATCTTGAAGACGATCTTCATCAGATCGGCGCCGATGTCGGCAATTTTGGTAAAGATGCCGCCCGCAATACGCAGAGCCGCCGCGCCCAGGCTTTCGCCAATCGCGAAGCCGATGAAGCATGGGCCCGCATAATCACGCGGGATGAACAACAGAATAAACAGCATGATCAACAGCTCGACCGAGATCAGCAACATGCCGATGCTCATGCCGGCCTTCAGCGGAATGGCCATGATCGGATAGGGTTTGCCGCGCAAGCCGGCAAAAGCGGTGCGCGAGTTGGCAAAGGTATTCACGCGGATTCCAAACCACGCCACGCCATAGCTGCCTGCGATTCCCACGAGCGAAAACAGCAGAATGATCGGCAGTGTAACCAGGATGGGTTTATTCGGAACCGGCGCCAGCCAGCCGAAATAGAGCGAGATGATCACCGCGATGAAAACCCACAGCAGCATAATGAACTTGCCCTGCGTGATGAGATAGGTTTTGCAGGTTTCGTAGATGAGTTCGGAGACTTCGAGCATGGTGCGGTGGACCGGCGCGTTCTTCAACTGCACAAAGATCGCCAGGCCGAACAGCAGGCCGCCGACGCAGGCGAGTAACCCGATCATGAGAAGCGCATGCCCGTTCATGCCGAAGAAACTCACTGTCGAAAGATCCGGAAGGACCAGGTTCGCTTCGCCTCCGCCGGAATGTTCCGGCTGCGCGGAAGCAACCGTGGGAACAAGCAGGCCCAGCACCGTCGCGAGGACCCTCCATTGCCGCTTGAAAAATACCCCTGTGCCTTGCTGAATCGCCGCCACAATCTTCGGCAAAGCCGCGCCTCCCGTTTCCGCGCCCATCAACTGGCGTGCGAAAACGAAAGCGGCACCAAGCGAAAGAACGCTCACACCTGAAACAAAATACATCCATTCCGTTGCAGTCACATGTCCTCCCAGACAAAGGGTTTGAAGCCGTATTACTCAACGACCCCGAAAAAACGCGGCCTCCTGAAAGGCTGGGGAAAAGTCACACGAAGCCTACCACCGGCATCTACGCCTGTCGAGTGATTGCAGTCACAGGGGGCTGGCGGCCTGCTTTTGTTCCTGTCTCAACACTGCATAGTGAGGAGTAGATCAGAAGAAGAGGGGTGAAAAAGCTGCACGTTTCCGCGGATCCGTCATTTAAAGGTCAAAACGGAACCAATTCGGCCAGGATGCGAGCTTTGTCCCGTTATTTCAATGGGATATCGAATTTGTCTTCGGGGAACCGAACATTCAGATGCTCGTCCGCCGGATCGAAGACCCGGCCGCCAGACCACGGGTGCAGTTTGAACAGCACCAGCACATTGCGCGTTCGATCGTCGTAAGCGCGAAAACTCGCCACCTGCTCCACCGAATCGTGACTGTGAATGTCCTCGAGCATGCCCGGATCAAGCGTGTTCCATGTGGCATACCAGCCTGGCCGATAGTACCCAACCTTCGCAGCCAGGTCCGGCATATCGGCGCTGGGCCCCACAAACAGGTCGTTGATCGTCGGCAGGTGCGACGCCAGCGTGACTTCGTCCCCGCTCACGCACAGCAGCAGCCGGTTGCCATTCGGATGCTCGTCAATATACCGCGCCAGCCGCTGAGCCGCCTCCACAAACGTGTACTCCGGATGCGCGGCATAGTCCAGCGTCCACGCGCAATTGATCCCCGTCGCCGCGGCCACAAGCACCATCATAAGCGCGCCCACCATGCGAGGAGAGATGCGCCGGACCAGCGACTGGGCGCGCGACTGATCCGTGCGCTCGTCCCTCTCCGACAGCAGCGCTTGCGCCCCCTGCGCCACCAGCACAAAACAAAACACCGCCACCAGCGCATAGTACCGCGGCTGCGGGTGATCCTGGTAAGTCATGAAAAAGATGTACCCGGCAACAGCCAGCAGCGATGCGCCAAACGCCGGGTCCAGCAGCAGCTTGCGCCCCCTTGCCGAACGCCGCGCCAACGCCGCCCCAAGCACCACCAGCCCGGCCAATGGAATCAGGATGCGGTCTATCCAAAGCCCGCCGTGGAACGACCACCAGAAACTTACGAGTGGCCAATAGAACTCCGTCGGTTTCGGGTATTTATTTACAAAGAACAGGTACTTGTAATCCGCCATCAACCCGGCCCGCGCCACCAGCCCCATCCACAGGCTAAACGTGACCAGGAAGCCCCCCGCTGCGGTCCCGGCGCACTGCGCTAGCCTCCAGGTTCGTCCCAGCGACAGCAGCATCGCCCACCCCAGCGCCGGAAGCAGAAATACCGCCGTCGTCTTGGAGAGCATCATCAGCGTGAACAGCAGCCCCACCCCTGCTGCCGCCCACAACGGGCGTCGAAATCGCGGCAGCCGCACACACAGATTCAACGCCGCCAGCGTCAATGTGGTCAGCATTGGCTCCAAAATCGCCAACCGGCTGAAGCAATAAAGAAACGGGCTGGTCACCATGAGCGTCAGCGCCAGCAGCGCCACCCACTGCGGACCGCGCGCCCGCAGCAATACATATGCCAGGCCCAGGTTGGCAAAGAAAAAGCCGATCGCCAGTCCCCGCGCCGCCTCAATGGAAACTCCCGTAAAGGAGAAAAGAACCCATTCCAGAAACGGCCACACCGGCACCGCCGGAGCCGGGTTGAAATCCCCGGCCAGATACCAGCTTCCAAACAGGTGCGCCCGCACCGCCGCATTCGCGTACCACCCCTCATCGGTGTACTTGGCCCAATCCATGAACCATGGAGAACGGTTGGGAAAATCCGCGCGCAGATTCAGCGCATGCAGTGCGGCAAAACCGGCAATGACGAGCATCCAGACCGCATAGCTCCAACGTTTCTGTGACACCATCAGCGCCGTTTCTCCGTAATTGTGGACGACTTACAAAAGATTGCTTAAGGAATGTCCCGAGTATATCGCCCACGCTCGGTCGGTGGACTTCCCACATACGAATCTTAAAAAACCGCGCACCTCCGGACTGCTCCCTACCCTGTCGAGGAATCGCACATCTGCATGCAATTTGTACGCATACAACATCGGTACCCCGGCACGGGTTACTGTGGGATGCTGATCCCATTGCAGAGTGTCGTATTTCGCAACGCTCGCTGCTAGACTCGAGCCCAGAAACAAGCCAATCTTTGTGGCGGGCAACCCCTGGATACGACCAGCCGCCGGAAGTCAACTCATTCAAACGCTGGCGAAGTACAGTCTGGATTAGTGGAATCTTACAATCTATATCCGCCTTTGGCGGATATCTTGCAATGCTGTTATCAATCGCACTGCTTGCGATCAAATGCGAAAGGATGGCCGCAAGAGAAGATTCTTCGTCGCATCGCTCGGATCAGAGAGAAGTTCCCCGGAATCCCTTGATGCATCGGTCTCAAGATCTACATGGAATATCTGAGCGAGAACGTCGAACTTTCGACCACCGGCCACTTATCAGTTTGGGTATGTTGAGGTAATTTAGCATGGCGGGTAGTTTTCCATCTTCCGAACATAGATTCGCTTATTCCGCCCCCGCGACTCCATTTCTGTCCTAAGTTGGCAACTGGATAAAGAACGTTGGATCAAATATGTATTTTGCAGTCTTGAGAATATTCGTAACCCTGGTTACACTCGCCCTGACCATCCTATTCCGTCAGGGATTCTCCCGGTTTGACGACGACGAGTATTGCTGATCGTTGTAATGTGAGTGCCTCAGACCTGGGCACCCATATCGTTGGATGCCGCAAAGCTTGTCCTGAGCTTCTCGAGGCCTCTTGCCTCTGAGACCAGGCCGAGCAAACCAGCCCTTGGCGCGCAAGCGCCGTCCGCCGCACCGCAGGTGCCCTATTCGTAAGCCAGGGCGTCAATCGGATCTTTCCGCGCCGCCGTCCACGCCGGATAAAGCGCTCCCAGCATCGATCCCACAAACGCAATCCCCGACGCCTTCGCCACCCAGATCCCCGTAATCTCAAAATGCTGCATTGGAAACGCGTGCAGCATCAGCAGCTTTACGCCAAACGTCCCCACAATCCCCAGCACCACCCCGGTTACCGCCATCACTGCCGTCTCCCGCAGCACCACGTCCACAATCGCCAGCTTGGATGCGCCCATCGATTTCAAAATCCCGATCTCCCTTGTCCGCTCCAGCACCGCCGTATACATCGACTGGAAGATGGCCAGAAAACCCACCACCACTGCAATGAACGTCACCACATCCAGCGCGATATTGAAACCCGGAATCTTGTCCGGCGTCATCTCCTCCAGCCACGAGTCGACGCTCTCCACCGGGTAGTCCGCAAGCCCCTTCGTCGCGTGAATCTCCTCGATCACCGCGCTATCGTTGGCCGGATTGTCGCACTTGATGTAGAACAGCGACGCCTTGCCTTCGGCGTCCGTGATCTCACCCATCGTGTCCAGCTGGATGAGCTTGCGGCTCCCCTTGCCATGCTCCACAATTCCCGAAATGCGAAATGGACGGTCGAGGATCTTGATCGTGTCGCCAACCTTATACCCCTTGTCGGAGTTGGCAAAGACATCGTCCACAATCACGTCATACGGCCCCTGAAACGGCCCGCCAGCAAGGAAGACAAACGGCTTCAGCGCATTGAAGCTCGCATAATCGATTCCATAAAGGATCTCAATCTTCCCCGCCGTATTCAGCTTCTGATTCACCGCCGACGCCACTGCCACGTGCGGCAACTTCGCCAGCACATCTACCAGCTTTTCCGGCATCGGGGCGCCGCTCACCCCAACGAAGATACTGGCATTGCTCGGCCGCATCATCAGGTCCGCGCCAATGCCGTTGGTCCGCTGCTTGGTGTCATTCAGCATTCCCATGAACACACCCGCAATCGACAAAATCATGATCACTTCAATGGCAACTGCCAGCACGCTGATGATTGAACGTACCGGCCGCTGCACCAGGTTGGCGAAAATTAGCTTGTTCATTCCTTAAGACTGGCTCCGCAGGCTTGAATTTCCCAAACGCCCCTGCGCCTTCAGGGTACCAGCCGCACGCATCCCGCACTACCCACCTGAAGCCCCCTCCAACCCCGGAAAGGACTGTCGAAACAGAAGTGACGCAAGTCATAGTTTCAATCGGTGACCGGGTCGTATAGTTCGTAAACAATTCCCGAAGTGGCATAGTTGGATCAGACTGATGAAAACAAAGGGAAAACGGCAAGAATTGCTTTGACGCGAGTCCCTCGCCGGTTTATTGTGAAGCTGTGAACTTTGGGTACGTTACTCGACCTTAGGGCTGAAAATGGGCAACTTTGGTGAAGACCTGCGCATGGAGCGGCTCTCCCGCGGCGTTGCGCTGGAAGAAATAACGGCGGTCACCAAAATCAGCCAGCACCATCTCCTGGCGCTGGAGCAGGAGCGCTTTCGCCTGCTTCCCGGCGGCATCCTCTCCAAAGGCATCGTCCGCGGGTACACCGGCGCACTCGGCCTCGACACCCAGGACTGGACGGAACGCTTCCTCCACGCCTACCGCGCCTCCGGCCAAATCCTCGACGACGATCGCAGCTGGACCGCTTTTGCCGCCAACGTCGGTAAATCCCGCATGTTGCGCCGGGATGCGATGGAGCTCCGTCTCCGCTGGGCTGGCGCCATCCTGCTGCTTCTCGTAGTTGCCTTCGCCGGTTTCCTGGTGGTTCGCTACATCGGAATTCGCGTCGGCTGGTGGCCAACTCTGCTCCCCGCCCACCAGGTCGCCATGATGCACAGCATTGTCCGCGCCCTCCAGAGCATCAGCTCCCGCATCGTTGCCCAGTTCTCCAATTAGGTTCTCCAACTCGGTTCTCTAATTAAGCCCTCCTGCCAACTCCTCCCGCTTTCCCGCTGACCCGACCAGAATCCCCCTTGAGCTTCTCCAACTCGCCATTCGCTGTTCTGTTTTGCTCACCACCACCCGGTGCAATTACCATAGTTGGATACACCCTAAGGCCAAGGCCTGCCGGTGCAGGCGTGTCCTACCGATGAGGACAAGGGCCGAAGTCGCAATCCAGCTCTTTTGGCTTGCTTCCAGCGGCTGGCACCAACCGGACAGTCATCGTGGCAGGCCAGTCCATTGCAATCCCTTCAAGGGGAAGGAGTTCGAATTTGAGCGATCGTTTCCTGTTTACCTCTGAGTCCGTCACCGAAGGCCATCCCGATAAGATCGCCGACCAGGTTTCTGACGCTATCCTGGATGCCTGCCTCGAGCAGGATCCCTACAGCCGTGTCGCCGCGGAAACCCTTACGGCCACCGGCCTCGTAGTGATTGCCGGCGAGATCACCACCAAGGCCTACGTCGACTTCCAGAGCCTGGTCCGCGGCGTCGTCGCTTCCATTGGCTACGACAATGCCCTTTACGGCTTCGACTCCAACACCTGCGCCGTCATTTCCACCATCAACAAGCAGTCTGGCGACATCGCCCAGGGCGTTGACACCGGTGGCGCCGGCGACCAGGGCATGATGTTCGGCTATGCCTCGAACGAGACCCCTGAACTGATGCCCGCGCCCATCTCGCTGGCCCACAAGCTCACCCGCCAGCTCACCAAGGTCCGCAAGTCCGGCAAGCTGCCCTACCTTCGCCCTGACGGCAAGAGCCAGGTAACGGTCGAATACGACGAGAACCACAAGCCCTCTCGCATCGACGCCGTCGTCATCAGCAGCCAGCATGCCGAGAGCGTCTCCAACGAAGAACTCCACGCCGACATCCTCAAATATGTTATCCAGGCTGTTCTTCCCGCTGAGTGGCTCGACGAGCACACCAAATACCACATCAATCCCACCGGCCGTTTCGTCATCGGCGGACCCATGGGCGATACCGGTCTCACCGGCCGCAAGATCATCGTCGACACCTACGGCGGCGCGGGCCGTCACGGCGGCGGCGCATTCTCCGGTAAGGATCCGACGAAGGTCGATCGTAGCGCGGCATACCTTGCTCGCTACATCGCCAAGAACATCGTTGCCGCCGGACTGGCCGATCGCGCCGAAGTCCAGCTCGCCTATGCCATCGGCGTCGCCGAGCCTGTAAGCGTGCGCATCGACACATTCGGCACCGGAAAGGTGGGCGAAGCCAAGCTGACTGAGCTCGTCCGCAAAAACTTCTCGCTTACCCCCAAGGGCATCATCGAGAGCCTGAACCTTCGCCGCCCCATCTATCGCCAGACCGCGGCATACGGCCACTTTGGCCGCACCGAGCCTGACTTCACCTGGGAAGCAACCGACAAGGCTGCCACCCTCGCCGAGCAGGCCGGCCTGGTCACCGCAGCCAAGTAGCAGACATTGCCACACCACCAATGCAGGGACCCATCCACCGATGGGTCCCTTTCCTTTAGAGCCGGATTATCTCTCCGGCATGTTCGATCTCAAGTGTCCCGACTGTTTGCGCTCCCTCTTAAGCCAATTGAATTAGCTTGTAACTAAGCATGAAAAAGGCGCTGACAATTGCCGCACTCCTTTGGGCCCTCCCCATGCTTGCTCAAAGTAGCGCTGGAGAGCTGCGGCTAGCGGTCGTGGGTCCAAATGGTTCTGGCCTGAAGAGCACGGTTGAAATCGTCAGCCAGGGCAACGAGTACCGTAATACGCTCATCACCGAAGACCAGGGCAACCTCGACGCCAAGCGCCTGCCCTACGGAATCTATCAACTCCAGGTTCGAGCGGTTGGCTTTGCGGTAGACTCCGAGTCGATCGAGATCCGCTCCGCGCTCCCCCTTGAGCGCACCATCAGGCTCAGACTCGGATCCGTTTCCGAGTCGGTCAAGGTCACCGCTGCCGAGACGTTGGTCGACCCCTACCGCGCTGGTTCCGTCAACCAGATCGGGTTGGAGACAATTCAAAATCGATTGACCGCGCTGCCCGGCCGCTCCATGCAGGATCTGGTGATCTCGCAACCCGGCTGGCTCTACGAAGGCAATGCGGTTCTTCACCCGCGCGGATCGGAATATCAAACGCAATTTGTTGTTGATGGAATTCCTCTTACCGACAACCGTTCGCCAAGCTTCGGCCCCGAGGTGGAAGCCGATGACGTAGAATCCCTCAACATCTACACCGCCGGCATTCCCGCGGAATATGGAAGGAAGATGGGCGGCGTCGTGGAAGTCAACACACTCAAAAACGCAAATCCCGGATTTCATGGACAGCTTTCCCTTTTCGGCGGCTCCTGTGCGACGGGCGGAATCAATTCTCAGAATCAATTCACGTGGAAGGGGAACACGCTTGGCGTGAGCGGCTCTGGCAGCATGACTGGCCATTACCTGAATCCGGTTGTCCCGGAAAACTACACCAACAACGGCACCACCGGCAGTTTTGCCGCAAACTTCGAGCGGGATCTCACCCAGAAAGACCGCCTCACGTTGACCGCCCAGCATGAACTTGCCCGTTTTGAGGTCCCCAACGAACTGGTACAGCAGAACGGTGCCTGGTTGCCAAGCTCGGCCAATAGCGCTGGCTGTCCACCTGTTCCAGCGGCACAAGAGCCCAGCGACTGCGTATTCATTCCCGGCGGCCAGCTACAGACGGGCGACAACTTTGAAACCATGGGCAGCGTCTCTTATCAGCACATCTTCTCCGCCGACACCATAGGCTGGCTGCGAGGGATGGTCCGCGGCAACTCCAATGCGTTTCACTCCAGTCCGGCCTCATGGCCCCTCATCGGCACCCAGAACAATAACTTCAAGGAGATCTACTTCAGCGGCAGCGGCTCAATCCATCATGGCCGCCAGGAATGGAAAGCGGGCGTCGAATCCGATGCGACTTTCCTGAACGAAGATTTCAGCTACGTAATGCCCGACTGCTCCGCCCCCCCAAATCCGCAATGCCCCATTTCTCTGGGCATCCTGGACGCCGCGGCCACTACATTTGCCTTCACCGGCAGCCGCCCGGATCTCGAACAATCCGCTTATGTCCAAGACCTGGTCCGCCTGGGCAAATGGACCGTCGACGCAGGTTTGCGATGGGACCATTACCAGTTGCTGGTGAACCAGAATGCATTCAGCCCGCGCGTCGCCCTATCGCGCTACTTCCCCACGCGCGGCCTGAATCTGCACGGATCTTACGACCGCGTCTTCCAGACGCCTTCCTTCGAAAACATTCTCCTGGCCAGTTCTCCGGCGGCGGAATCTCTCGCCACCACCGTTCCCGCGCTGCAACTGCCCGTCCAGCCTTCTCGGGGAAACTACTACGAATTGGGCCTGACCAAGGCGCTCTTCAATCAACTGCGCATTGATGGCAATATGTTCCGCCGCGACGTGGATAGCTTTGCTGACGACTCACAAATTCTCAGCACCGGCATCAGCTTCCCAATCGCGCTCCGGAAGGCCGTCCTCTACGGCGCGGAAGGCAAGCTGGAGCTTCAGAACTGGAGGCGCTTCTCCGCCATCGCCAGCTACTCCTATATTGTCGGGAATGTCTGGAACCCCGTGACAGGCGGTTTGTTTCTTGGGGACAATGCCGCTAGCGCAGTAACCCAGTTGAATGGACATTTTCCCGATTCGCAGGACCAGCGGAACACAGTTCGCGCGCGTGTGCGTTATCAAGCTGCTTCGCGCTTGTGGCTCGCCCTGGGAAGCGATTACAACAGCGGCCTCCCGTTTCAGCCCGATCTAACTCCCCAGCAATATGCCACGGAATACGGCCAGGTCGTGACTAGCCACCTCAACTTCAATCGCGACCGCATCCACCCATCCCTGACGGAGAGTGCCTCCCTGGGCGCCGAGCTCTACACTCACGAAAAACACTCGCTGAAACTCCAGGGCGACCTCCAAAACCTGAGCAACAAGCTGCAGGTCCTCGACTTTGGAGGATTGTTCTCCGGCAACGCCATTGGACCGGCGAGAACGCTTTCCGTACGCCTGACAAGCTCCTTCTGAGCCCGGCGCTTTTCCCTGGTTCAGACCACCCACGCGCAAGGGCCAGCGTTACAAATCCGCCCTCCGTAGCTATACTGGTTCGCATGAGTCTGACGACGGTCATCTTCGTGCATGGCTTCATCAGCAGTCCGGACGTGTGGCAACCCTTCGTCAACCGGCTCACGCTCGACAAAGACTTCCCACACGACCGTTTTCGCTTCCTCACGTTTGCCTATCCAACACGCATGCTTGAGCTGAATCCGGCAAGGCGCATTCCTTCCATCCGCGACTGTGGCGACGAACTCGCCAACTTCATCAAGCTTCACTGTGCGGATGCCGATGCACTCTTCCTTGTCGGCCACAGCATGGGCGGGCTGGTGATTGAATCGATGCTGGCCGCAAAACTCAAGGGCTTTGCCGCGGATCTGAAGCGCATCCGCGGAGTCATTCAGTTTGCAACACCCAACCGCGGCTCCAACATGCTCAGCGACGTGCGATCCATCGTCCGCAAGCTCACCGGCGAGAATCCGCAGGATACGAGTCTTCGCACTCTGGACGAAGACACTGACGACGTTCTGCGCGAGGTGGAGCGAGGCATTCTGCGTGCCACGGCCGTTACGCCGACCACCTGCCCAATCGCTTTCCAGGTGTTCTACGGCATGGAGGACAAAATCGTCCCCAAGGTCTCGGCCCGCGGTTCCTTTGACGAGGTGAGTGCGCTGCCGGGTGATCACAGCACCATCCTGCAGGGAGGCGGGGGCAGGGACGACGACCCCAACGACCTCCGCTATCTCTCCCTCAAGGATGCTTTGCTCGATCCGGTGGGGCATCCCTCCATTTACGAGATCAGTCTCTTCGAGGTCAATCTATCCATTGAGCCTGCCTCCAGTGCGGTCACCTTCCAGATCCCCAACCTGGACAACCCCGTCTCCTTCACCACCGAAAACAAGGCCCTGCGGACCATTACCTTTACCTTTTCCCAGAAGAATCGCTGTCACATTCCTTACAAGCAGGTGTATCGAAGCACCAAGGGCTTTGTGCAGTTCATCTCCACCAACAAAGTCAACGAGGCCGGCGCAGTCGACAAGAGCACCTACCGCAGCGAGGGCAAGATCTACACCTATGTGTTCACCCCGGACCACGGCGACACCTTCACCATGCGCCTCTGCATCTTCAATGGTTTCGGAGACAAGGATCGAAGCTGGCACAACCACATGGATCCCAGCGCGCACTATCGGCTATTTCGTTTCACGCTCGATCTCAGGGCGTATCAGGCCGCCGGCTACACGTTCAGTCCGGAGCCGCGGCTCTGCTATTACCCCGGAGACACCGAAGACCACGACCTCTGCGAAATGCGAAAAAATGCTCCGGGGGAGCCGCATCCGCCCCAGCCCGCCGAGTCACCCTGGTTCCTCACCTGGGAACTCGAAGGAGTTCAGGGAGGAGTTGTCGATTTGGTGTGGGACCTCAAGCCGCCCGCGGATCCGCCCGCCTAACTTTGGGTTTGGGTCCCCGCCTCCTGTGAGGCCCCTGCGCCGTCATTCCCCGTCTTTCCAAGTTGCCGGTCGCCTGTGCTCGACCCTCGCGGCAGCTGTTGCGCAAAGTCCATGCGCAGGCTGGCAAGCAGGTCCACGCCGTCCTTCTGACTGATCAGGCCGGCACGCAGCCGCGTTAGCAGGTTTTCACTTTGTCCCACAAGCAGCCGGTAGAACATGACCCGTTGCCCGAATGGGAACGCCTTCTGCGCGGAAAGAGCAGCGGCGACGACCGCGCCAAGAATTGCCGAGACCTCCGGGCTGCGCAGAAATCCCGCGGCAACCACCGCGATTGAAAGCGACAAGCCCAAAACACTCAGACTGACATCCCACCCGTTGTTGAATCGATAGCGATGTTGGCAATCTCCGCGAAAACTCTCCACCTCCGCAAGCAGGCTTGCGGTGTTTCCACTGGCGCCAGTCGTCGGCGACGGAGCCGTGTCCGTGATTGCAGAGAAACCTGTACCCATTCCATCCTCCAGGCTTGCGCGGGATCAGCGCGAGAAACGTCTCGAATCATAGCAGATCGCAAACGTCAATCAACCCGGATACACCCTGCCAAATGCCTTAGAATGCTCTTTGGCGCGCAGCGCGTCCATCTACTGTCCGTCTGCTTTTGCGTTTTACTAAGGAGCAATCGATGCGTTTCCCTGCCGTCGCCGTTTTAGCAATTGGCCTTGCCGCTCTGTCCACTGCTCATTCCCTTGCCCAGACCACAGCTCAGTGGGACTACGAGGGCAAACGCGGTGCGCTTGTCTGGGGAAAGCTCGATCCGAGCTATGCCGTGTGTTCTCGCGGCCACGAGCAATCGCCCATCGACATCCGCGGCGCCAAGCTCAACAAGTCGCTCCAGGCAATTCAATTCCACTTCCTCGCCGGTCCCATAACCCTTGAGAACGACGGCCACACCGTCATCGCCCATGTGGATCCGGGCAGCTACATCCTCGCCAGCGGCGTCCGCTACGACCTGGTCCAGTTCGACTTCCACCACCCTGCCGAAGAGGCATTCAAAGGCAAGCTCACTGACATGGATGTCCATCTGTTTTACAAAAGCGCGGATGGCAAGCAGGCTATCGTCGCAGTCCGCCTGACGGAAGACATCACCACCCCGCCAAACGCCGTCCTCGCCATGCTTTGGCCTCACATGCCCACCAAAGCCGGACAAACCGAAAAGGTAGCCGACATGGTGAACCCTGGCGGATTCCTTCCCGCCGACCGCGGCTACTGGACCTACATCGGATCGCTCTCCACGCCCCCGTGCACCGAAGGGGTCCGCTGGTTTGTGTTGGAAGATGACATGACCCTGAGCCGCGACCAGTTGAAAGCCTTCGCCACCCTGTTCAAGGTCAATTCCCGCCCGCTGCAGGATACTCACGGCCGCAGGATCGAAGCCAACGAGTAAAGGCCTACAGCCTCCTGCACAGCCGAATCCAAATGGCTTTCTTGTGGGCGCATGAACGCGCAGATTGATGAAAATCCCAATTACGCGGACGAATCTGAATGGCTTTGTATCAGGGCATGACTTCACAGCTTGTGACCTTGCCCGCGCAAAACGTATCCCTTAACGAGCTGCTTAAATAGCGAAAGGGAAACGAAGATGAGGAATGGTAAGCGGGGCAGGTACACGCTTGAGTTCAAGCAGGAGG
>Ga0302319_10007086_pt1 | contig 22112 bp, 11 predicted proteins | sample Bog_T0_2_FD_203319 | JGI IMG/M metagenome (GOLD analysis project Ga0302319, IMG submission 203319) | Peat permafrost microbial communities from Stordalen Mire near Abisko, Sweden - Bog_T0_2 | ecosystem: Environmental > Terrestrial > Soil > Wetlands > Peat | place: Sweden: Abisko, Stordalen Mire... | reverse complement strand
CAGCGCAACCAGGGTCCGGACTATATACAGTACGGACCGGCCGGCGCAGTCCGCTACGAGTTGGACACCTTGAAGGCATTTCGGGCAGCCCACCGTGTCCAGGTAGGGGTCTAGCCATGGCCGACACAAGTCTCGCTCTCGCTGATCTGTGGTCCCGCTGGCACACTCTCGACGATCTTGATCGCGCTCAGGCGATCAAGTCCAATCACCAGTCAGGCGTGAGCCTCCGGAAGCTCGCTTCATTTCTGAACTGCTCACCGTCGTTGTTGACCCATCTTCTCCAAGTCGGTCAGGCTCCGCTCGAAGACCGTGTGCTCGCTCGCCGAGGCGAGCTGAGCGCGGGCCATTGTGCGCCGCGCCAGGGCGACGGGGACTCGCCGCACCGCCCTGCACCGCGAGGCGATTGCCTTCGAGCGAGAATCGGAGGCTCAGCAGCACAGCCGAGCTATTACAAAGTGGCTTGACGAAAACGGTGTTGCTGTTGCTGATCGAGAGCAGGTCATCGAGAAAACGCGCCTGTTCCTTTCCGTGGCGGAAGGGACTTGGCAGCTTCCGCCTGCAGACAAAACTGTTCGCATGCGGCGGCCAGCTCAACCCGATCCTTCTGAAATAGGCATTTTTGCTGGGTTTGCACGGCAGCTTGCGCTCTGGGTTTCCGCCGGGATTGCAGATATCCAGGTTCGCCAACGAGCGCTTGAGCTTGCGTGCGACGAGCCGACCACTTGTCTGGTTCCGGCAGCCTAATAGCATCCAATGCCGCGCCACCCATCTCTAGAACAATGAGTGGCGCACCACGAAATTCATCATCGAAGTGCGGCTACGAATCACAACAGCATACGACAGACAGTGTGACAAAAGGCTCATCAGGGCTTTCAAACCATGAGACGGAGGAACAATGCAACTCGACGACCAACGCCATCCCACAGCCACCAAGGTGAGAATCGCTCGACCTCCGAAACGAGCACCGGTTGAACCGGCCCCCTCGTAACGGAGGAATCCTTTGACGCAACATCAGATCCAACTTGCAGAGATGCCAGTCCCGGTGTTTCTGCCCCTGCTTTCAGACAGGGATCTTGCCCAAATTCTTGTGATGACAGCCGACTGGGTGCGCTCTCACGCTAGCGAAATTCCCGGTTTCCAGAGGCTCGGCTCGTACTTCCGATTCTGCAGCCAGAGTATCCAGCAATGGCTCGGCAGCCTTGATCCACTCTTCGAAGCGGTGCGGGTTGCAGAGCTCTTGAAGGTTCCCGAATCCTGGGTGTACGCCAACGCCGATGAAATCCCCGGCGTGCTCCGCCTGGGCCGATACGTGCGATTCCGCCCAGCAGTCATCCACCGGTTCCTCGCGGGCTCGGAGGTTGTGCAGTGACGGCCTTTGATGCTACAAAGAGACCGCGATTGAAGCACCACGGAAGGAGGACCGTGGTGCAGCAGGAACGTTATCAGCGGGCCCAGATGCAGGATCTTGGGTCCAAGTGGAAACTCTTCTATTGGGATTACAACCGAACCCCGCGTCAGAGACGAACGAAGTCCTGGGCGAAGAGCCGAGTGCCTGGTCAACGCGAGGCACAGCGGCTCGGCTACCAGTTCATGGAGCGAGTCAACAAGCGGAACAACCAACCACACCTTTTTGCAAGCGACGAGGAAACTGTGCAGGCTGTCTACACCAAGTGCCAGGAACTGACGTGGCCACACCTGAAGAACTCCACGCGCAAACAGTACGAGGAGAACTTCAAGACTTATCTGCTGCCTGAATTCGGCAGCAGTAAAGTCCGCAAGCTGACGATGATGGATATCCAGGAGTACTTCAACACGTTGTCTCCCGGCCTGTCCCCGAAGTCGATCCGGCCGATTCATGGCACGTTTCGCGCCGCTCTGAATTAGGGCATCACATGGGGCATGCTTGACCAGAATCCAGCGGTTGGGGTGAAGCTGCCGAGAAAGCGGGCGGTAAAGCCAACGGTGCTTCTTTCACTGGCGGACATTCGCCGGATGATCGAGGCGGCGAAGGAACCGACGAAGTCGATGATTATGATGATCGTCTTCGCATCAATGCGACCGGGTGAAGCTCTTGCGCTTCGGTGGAAGGACATCCTTCGCGATCGCATTGTCGTGGACGAACGTGTTTACGACAATGAGTTCGACGATGTCAAGACGGAAGCCGGCAAGCGTGAGGTGCCGTTCGACAAGCATGGCGTCATTCTGGCGGCGGTGCAGCGAATGTGGGCAAGGAATAAGAAGTTCCGCAAGCCAGACGACCTGATCTTTGCCAATAGGTCCGGTAAGGCGCTTGATCGGCATAACCTGCTTCACCGGCACGTGAAACCGGTAGTGGAAAAGCTGGGGCTTCCGAAGACCATCGACTTTAGGAGCTTCCGCACCATGCACGCCAGCCTGATGCGGCGCTACGGCACCCGTCTCGAGGTTGCCCGTGACAACATGGGGCACGCCGGCAGTACGGGCAGCATCACCCTGGATGTCTATTCGAAGACTTGGTGGAACGAACGCGTCGAGGCGGTAAGCAGAGTGGTCGAAGCTGTCTTTACTGAACCGGACATGGAACATGCAGAGAAGAAAGGAAGCGCTACTCCGTTGAAGGGCCTCCCCGACAGCGGAATTGGCAAGGAGTGGGAACCCTCTTGGGAACCCCAGGCTGTTTTGCCTGGCCATAAATCAGTGTAAGTTATTGATTTTAATGGTCGGGGAGAGAGGATTTGAACCTCCGACCCCCTGGTCCCGAACCAGTATCCGGTATATATTGAGACTTGTTGAAATTGTGTGAAATTAACTGCTTTCGATTGAATATGTTGCGGCCATATCATTGAAAGCTGTAGTTCTGCATTGTTTCAGGGTGCTTTGACCGCTACAAATTCGACACAGTCAGGAATCCGCTTGCGCTCTAATGCGGCGGAACAACGAGAAAAGCGCATCGGAGGTCATTGACGGCCCCTTTGCCGCCGAATTGGCAGATTTTCGTGACAATTCGCGGCCACCGAACGCTCTCTCACATCGTAAACCCCATCAAGAGCGGTCTCCTAACTCAAAATCAAGCCCCAGTTTCGCCTGGATGGAATTGTGGCGCGGTACAGGTTTGAGAATTGCTTCAGTCGATGCTCTGCTCCACACGCAGGTCGCGAGATGAGGCGCCGACGCTTACGGTTCGCTGGTCTTTGGCCTTGACCCAACTGCCACTTGCTGTGGACCAGTACTGCAACTGGCGCAGCGGCACGTGCAGTGTAACCGTTTTGGACTCACCGGCGGCGAGGTGAATGCGGTCGAATGCAACCAGGCTGCGCACGGGGAACTGCACGCCAGCGGGAATCTCGCCAGGTTTGCCCAGGTAGACTTGCGGGACCTCATCGCTCCCTACGCTGCTTGTGTTCCGGATGTGGACCGTGACGTCGAGGCCGCCATCGGGAGACGCGTCGATCTTCAGCCCCGAGTATTCGAAGGAGGAGTAGCTCAGGCCGAAGCCAAAGGCAAAGAGCGGATCGATCTTTTCCTTGTCAAACCAGCGGTAGCCCACATTGACGCCTTCGCTGTAGGTCGTTTTGCCATCTACCCCCCTGGATGAGCGCTCAGGGTACCTGGGATCGGTAGCGGCGTAGTCTTCCAGGCGCTTGGCCCAAGTGGCCGGTAGACGGCCTGCTGGACTGGTTTTGCCCAGAAGTAGGCTGGCCGTGGACCAGCCGCCCTCATCGCCCGGCCACCACATCTCTAGAATCGCTTTCACCTTGTCCACCCAAGGCAGCTCCACGGGCTGACTGGTATTCAGCACCACGATGGTATTGGGATTGGCCGCAGCCACTTCCTCAACGAGTTTGTTCTGCTCACCCGGCAATCCGAAAACCGGGTTGATACGCGCCCAGACGAAAACTACTGCGACTTTGGCGTTTTTTGCGGCGGCGATGGCAGCCTCGTGATCGGCCTTGCGCTGCTCGGGGGTGTACCAGTTGAGCCGCACCTGAACTGGTGCGTTGGAGGTGTCGGGACTGGTCTGGATCTTGATCTGATGCGCTCCGGCCGTTAGCTTGATGGCTTGGCGTACATTATCAAGGCCGTCTGTTGTAGGGACGGTGTTGTCCTGGTTGGCTTGCAGAATATCGCCATGTACGTCGCCCTGGAAGGTGCCCGTAACGGCCAGGCGCTTGCCGTCGATGGAGAGGTTGGCGTCTGTGCCCAAGGCCTGAAGATAGAGCCAGTAAGTGCCGTCATGAGGCACGGTCAGCGAGCCCGTCCAGTTCAGGGTTGCGTTGGGGGGCAGAGCATTGCCGCCCTTCACGGTAAAGTTGAGTTGGGCATCGGTCTGCTGGGCGCCTGAACCGCCGCGCAACAGTTCCGGCTTGCCGTTGTGGCTGAGGGCGCTGGCTGGCACTGTGATGCCCGTCATGTCGTCATCCACTGCAAAGCGGATGTTGGGGTTTCCCGAGATTTTCTTCAAGGCCTCGAGGGGGCCGGCTTGGCGCCAGGGCAGCCCCACGGACCGCTCGCCATTGATGCCGATTGAGTCCACCTGGCCGGCTGTGGGGCCGATGAGGACGACGGAATCGAGATCGGCGGACTTGAGGGGCAGCGCGCCGCCTTCATTCTTCAAGAGAACTGCCGCGTCTTCGCCGGTCTTCTCGATGATTTTGGCGTTGGCCTCAATCGACTGCTCGGTCACATCGTGCTTGGACTCGCCATCGAGATAGCCGAAGCGGACTATCTCATAGAGCACGCGCCCAGCAGCGCGAGTGATGGTGGCCTCGTTCACGGTTCCGTCTTTCAGGGCTTCGGGCATCCTTTTCGGGTCCAGCTTCAGGCCAAAGTCGCTGCCAACTTCTCGCTTCGGCATGGGCTCCTCGGGAATGTGTCCTCCGAACATGTCCGCGCCTGGCTCTGCCGGTGGAGGAGGAGAAGCGGGTTCCGCGCCAAAGAACGCGGGCTCGTAAAAACCAAACCCGTCCGACCCGTCGATCATCTCCATGTCCAGACCGGAGTTGATAAATCTTGTGGCGTGGACCGCGCCCCAATCCGAGGTCACAAAACCCTTGAAGCCGAGTTCATCGCGCAGGATTTTGGTCAGCGTGGACTGGTTGTCGCAGGCAAAGAATCCGTTGACACGGTTGTAGGAGCACATGATGGACGAGACACCGGCCTTGATGGCCGCATCGAACGGCGCGACATAGACCTCGTGCAGTGTCTGGTCATCTACCTGCACGTCAGTGCCGTTCGTGTCATAGGCCACAAAATGCTTTACCTGGGCCATAACGTGCTGCGACTGGATACCCTTGATCTCGGATGCGCCAATGAGACTGGTAAGAAGCGGATCTTCGCCGAAAGTGTTGTAGCCGCGGGCAAAGTCGATGTCGCGGTCAATGTTCACGAAGGGTTGCAGGGCGACGTCGATGCCCAGCGCGCGGCCTTCACGACCGATCACTACGCCGTTATCTTCAGCATCCTTTACGCTGAAAGTGGCGGCAACGCCCATGGTAGCCGTCTCCGCCTGCGACGGGTGGCGCGTAAGCACGCCCGGCGGCCCATCGGCAAAGCGCATCCCCGGAATGCCTAGCCGCGGAATTCCGCCCAGGTAGCCTGCCTGACCCTGGTACACCGCAGGAGCCTCCTGCGCGCCGTGGATCAGCGTGAGCTTTTCTTCAAGCGTCATCTGGCTCAGCAGCTTATCGACCCGAGCATCGCCAGTGACCACCGGCACGCTCTGCGCCAGCGCCATGCTTGTGCCTAACGTCAGAACTACTACTCTCAATACGGTGCATTTCAAAGCGCGAAAACCCGTTGCTTTTTGTGGGCGTCTCACTGTTGCCTTTCCCAATCGTCTGGTTGAATCACCGCGTATCCGGGACGCAGTTGCTCCAACATCATCATGAGTGCGTGCATGATCAATATTGTCGTGTGTGACGAAGCCGAGGAATCCGCGCGCTAGAAGCAAACCGCGAATTCCCCGGCTCAGGACAACCCTTTACTCAGAAACCTGCAACTCCGTATGCAGGCTTGCAGTTGAGTCGCCGCCGGCCCACACATCGAAAACTCCCGGCTCCACGCCCCATGCCCTGCTCTGCGGGCTCCAGAAGTTCAACTCCTCTTTGCCCAGAGGGAACTTCAGCGTTTTGGTTTCACCCGGCTGAAGTGTGACCCGCTCAAAGCCCTCCAATTGCCGCACTGGCCGCGAAGCCGAGCCGGCCCGCTGATGAATGTAAAGCTGCGCCACTGCGTCGCCTGCGATTTGGCTCGTGTTGGTCACATCCACCTGCGCCTCGGCCGTCTCGCCGGCTTTGATATGCTTGCGGTCCAACCGCAGGTTCTTGAACGTGAACGTCGAGTAACTCAGGCCATAGCCAAAGGGAAACAGCGGCTTGCTGGAAAGATCCCAGTAACGCGAGGTGAAGCCAGGCCGGTCCTCGGGCTCGCTGGTCAGGTTGTGGTTGTAATAGAGCGGCTCCTGCCCGGCCGACACCGGCCAGCTTATCGGCAGCTTGCCGCCCGGATTGACATTGCCGTACAACACGTCGGCGATTGCATTGCCGGCTTCGCTGCCCGGACACCACGCCTCAAGAATCGCCGGCACATGCTCATTGGCCCAGCGAATATCCAGCGGACGCGTACCCACCAGCACCAGCACAACCGGCTTGCCCGTGGCCACTACCGCTTCCAGCATCTGTTCCTGAATTCCCTGGAAGTTCAGCGTGGCGCGCGAGAACATATTCACTCCCTCGCCCATCGCCGCAACCACCACATCGGCACGATTGGCGGCTGCTACCGCTTTGTCCAGCCACTCTTTGGTCTCTGCGGCCGTGAGTTCGTGCCTGGGCGCTTCACCGTTTGGGTCAGCGACAAATTGCGCGATGATCTGCCGCGACAGATCCGGCCCGGTTACCGACTCGATCTGCGCGTCCGCCCCCAGTTTGTTCCGGAGCCCTTCCACGATGGTCACCGTATGGCTCCTGGGCATGGCCCTATTCAGGAATTCGACCGTCCAGGTACCCTTCACGTCGTCCTGAGAGTCGCCTAGAGGCCCGATCACGGCAATCTTTTTCGCATTGGTATTCAAGGGCAGTGTGTGGTTATCGTTGCGCAATAGCACCATCGACCGCCCTGCCAGCTTGCGCGCCAGTTCACGGCTTGACGGCCTGTCCAGCACCGCGTCCACCTTCGACTCATCCACATAAGGGTTCTCGAAGAGCCCCAGCCGGATCTTGGCTTCGAGGATCGGCAACACCGCCTCGTCCAACTGCGCTTGCGTGATCTTGCCTTTAGCCACCAGCTTGGGCAGGGCTTCGGTGTAGATGTGACTGTCCATGTCCATGTTCTGCCCAGCGGTCAGCGCTTTGTAAGCCGCATCCTCCGGGTCGCGCGCGAATCCGTGCGTAATCAGATCGCCAACTGCGGCCCAATCCGAGACGACAAAGCCTTTGAAGCCCCATTCTTTGCGCAGCACCTCGTTCAACAGCCACGAATTGCCTGACGCGGGCACGTCGTTGACATCGACATAGGCGCTCATGAAATTCCCCGCGCCGGCCTGCTCCGCGGCGTGGAACGGCACCAGATATACATTCCGGAGCAGCACTTCGGGAATATTGGAGGAGTCCAGGTCGCGTCCGCCCTCTGACGCGCCATAGCAGCAAAAGTGTTTCACGCTGGCCAGAACGGTGTCAGGTCCAATCGCCTTCCCCTGCAGGCCCAGCACCTGCGCGCGCGCCATGGCCGCGCCCAGATAAGGATCCTCGCCCGCGCTTTCGGCAATCCGTCCCCAACGCCCATCCCTCACAATATCCACCATGGGGGTAAAGACCCAATTGATGCCCGCCGCCCGCGAATCTTCTCCAGCTACGCGCTGCGCCTGCTCTTCGACCGAAGGATCCCACGAGGAAGCCATCGCCAGCGGCACCGGAAACACTGTCCGGTAGCCATGGATTACGTCATAGCCCACCAGCAACGGAATATGGAGCCGGGTCTTGTCCACCGCCAAATGCTGTTGCCGGTTGATCTCCTTCACATCGTTTTGCCAGAGCACCGAACCCACCTGGCCTTTCAGGATGGCGGCATCCGGCTTCGGATCGTTGGGCGATTCAAGGCCAGAGACCTGGTTGAGCTGCCCCACCTTTTCATCGATAGTCATCTTCCCGAGCAGCTCTTGCGCGCGGCGATGCACATCCTCATCGGAAGGAGCAGCAGACTGGGCCACTGCCCAGCCGGTAAAAAGAATCATCAGGCACACTACACGGGAGAGAAAACCTGTTACGGATCGCATCATCGTCATTCCCTTTGCAATTCATGGATATGGGTCAAATTCTGACCGTGGAAGGTGACAAAAATCTCCAGCAGAGCCGCTCTGAATTACCACGGAGCGGCTCTGCCGGAAAGGGCCGGCCAAATGCCCTAAAACTGCAGTTTTAATGCAAACTGGTACGCACGCGGCAGATAGTTGGCGCTCATGCTATAGATGGAGCCGAAACCGCTGCCACTATTTCCCGCACTCGATCCAAGATCTCCGGGGTTTCCCGACATGACATTGTTTGGAAAGCCAAACGCAGGCGTGTTAGTCAGGTTGAAGCACTCGGCGCGGAACTGCACCTTGCCCCAGTTCTGCCGAAGCGGGAAGTCCTTGAAGAGCGACAAATCCAGATGCGAATAGTGCGGTCCATACAGTTGATTGCGCCGCTCGTTGCCGAGTGTTCCCGCGTTCTGGATTTGAAACGCAGCAACGTTGAACCACTCGTTGATCGATTGGCTCTTGCCGCTTAAACGCGCTTTTCCAATCACGTTTGGCCGGTCAGCATTGCCATCGCCCGGTTCCGTTCCCGAAAGGTCGGACGAACTCACCGCGGTAAAGGGGATCCCCGTTTCCCATACGTCCAGTGCGTTGACCTGCCATCCCTTGGCTGCCAGCGCCTTGGCTCCATTCAACGTCCTGCCAAAAGGCAGAGCGTAGATCACGTTGCCGGCGATGCGGTTACGCAGGTCGTTGTCGCTGTTGCCATATTCATACGTGCTGCGGGTGCTCGGCGAAGCGCCGTATCCGCCATTTCCTGATCCGTTATAGTCGTTGTATGAGAGCGTATTGCCGAGACTTCGCGCATAAGTGTAATTCAAGTCGAGAGCAAGCCCGTTCACATAGCGCCGTTGAAAAGCCGTCTGCAATGCGTTGTAGTTTGATACGCCTTCGGTACGTACCATGCCGATGCTTGATACATTCGGCAGTTGCGCGGCATAAAGCCGGGGGTTGGGTGTCGCGCTTCCGCTGGGCAGAGAGGCGTTGATGTCCGGGAGTGTCTCGGGGACATGCCGGCCTACCGACCCGACATAACTAATCGTCAGAACATTTCTCCCGATCTGCTTCTGCGCGACCAGGTTGTACTGTTCGATGTAGCTGATGTGAAACTTCGGGTCGATGTTATCCGGGATGCTTCCTGTCAGGTTGGTGACGCTGGAGGCGGTCGGCGCGGGCATTCCCTGTGCAAGCGTCATTTCCGATGTGCTCTGATAATTGAACGCAAACGGCTGGTTCTTCAAGCTGGCTTCCGAGGTGTAGTTACCCGGATAGTAGCTCATCCCGAAGCCGCCGCGTAGCACCAGCCCGCGCCCCAAATCGTATTCAAAGCCCAGGCGGGGAGCCACGTTCGTATACTGCGTCACCACTCCGGCCGTGCGATTGCTGCTGGAAGCCACCATCATCTGGGCCGTATCCGGATTGAAGTCGGAGATGTGATTCCCGGCCTCGGCGAATGGCGTAAGGATGTCGTAGCGCACGCCCGCATTTACCGTCAAATGTTTGTTAATGTGCATATCGTCCTGCGCAAACTCGCCTGACTCGTAGGTGAGATAGTGCGGGGGATACAGATCGTTTTGACGCATCACCTCGTCGATGTTTCCCTGGAGAAAGTTGGCCAGGTTGGCCTGAAGCGTAAGAGCATTGAATTCGGACAACACGCCGATTCCGTAATTATCCTGCGCGTTCAGCGTATTCCGATGGATCAGCGAAGCGCCGAACTTGAAGTTGTGGATGCCTTTCGTCCATGTGGCTGTGCCTGCAAATTGCAGGACATTGTCCAAATCCTCGAGTGGAAGGTAAGCGCCGTCGCCCACCGTGGCATAACCGGTGGCTGCGCCCCAGAGGCCGGAGATATTCACCGGTGTCAAAGCAGAAGTCCGTTCGCTTACATTTACTCCCGTATATCCAAAAGCCGTGGCGGCGTTGGTCCCATAGTTCAGCGGGAGGGACTCGTTATCGATGCGCAGGTAACTCGTCACTAAGTTCATGACCAGAGCCGGCGAGAACAAATGCGTATAGTTCAACTGGAAGTTACTCGCCGTGTCTTTAGCCGAACCGGCAAAAGCCCACAGATTGCCGCCGGGGGAGATGGTGAGGCCGGCAACGGTTACCGGCGGCAAAAGCCCAGGCGTAAAGGTTGACACCGAATTGTAGCTGTACCGCCCATAGAGCGTGTCATTCTGCGTAATGGAATGATCTATGCGTACGTCAGTCAGGGTGCTGTCCTGTGTCCTTTTTTGTATCGACATGTAATTGCCCGATGTCGCCCCCGGATTGCTTGGGGCCGGAAACAGTTTGAACCAATTCAGCGCAATCGGACTCACGGATGCCGAAACATCCAACCCCGGTATGAGATCGGTGAAGTCTCCGGGATTCTTCTCTTCATAAGCCGTAGGCACAGTCACTGCTGTCGGTGAGACGCCTTGCACCAACCTGTAACCCTCATAGTCGCCAAAGAAGAATGTCTTGTTGTGAAGAATCGGTCCTCCCACGCTGCCACCGAACTGGTTTTGCCGCAGCTCGGACTTCGGCAAGGGTGTGTTGCCGGCGAAGAGATAGGTTGTAGCGTCAAATATGTCGTTGCGGAAGAACTCGAAAAGCGAACCGTGGAACTGGTTGGCGCCCGATTTCGTGATGATGTTGATCACGGCTCCTGCCGTGCGTCCCGACTCGGCCGAATAGTCGCTGGTTTGAACGCGATACTCCGAGATGGCCTCGACCGACGGCCGGATGCCGATTCCGCCGATGATGCGCTCGTTGTTGTCTGCGCCGTCGATCATCTCGTTGTTGAGCAGTTCCGACTGCCCGTTCGCAGAAATGCTGGAGGTCTGGCGCCGGTCATCTGGCGCACTTCCCGAGGTCATGCCGCCGGGCATACCCTCGTTCGCGCCCACCGTCAACTGCGCAAGCTGAATGAAGTTTCTGCCGTTCAGCGGCAGATCCTGCACCGACTTCTCCACCACCGTCGTTCCCAGGGTCGAGCTGTCTGTTTGCAGCAGCGGCGTCGCCGCCTCCACTTCCACTGTCTCGGTCACTTCGCCGGTTACCAGCGAAGCATCCACGCGCGCGCGGTCGCCCGCCGCGGCCAGGATGTTCGGCACTGAAAAGGTCTTGAAACCGCGCAAAATAACCTCAACCTTGTAGTGCGCCGGCAACAGCGAGTTGACCACATAATCGCCATGATCGTTGCTGTTTACCGTTCTGACCTCGCCCGTGGCCAGGCTCGTTACCTTCACCGTGGCGCCAGCCAAAACCGCGCCTGTCTGATCCGTTACCGTTCCCAAAATATCTGCCGTTGTGCTCTGGGAAAACAACTCAGAACTTCCAACCAACAACAGTGTAAGGAGCAGCCCGGCTATCTTTCCAGGAAGAATTGCCCACAGGGCATCCTTCGCATTTTTGTGCAACCTCATGTCTTGCCTCCAAATGAAGTCTGTCAGAAGAGCGTCTACAGCCAGTCTCTCTGCACTACTTTCCCAACAGCACGGACAATATAGGTCTGTGAAAATGCGCGCAAGATGGTTCGGGTGTCAACTTGCAAGCCAGAGTGGGTATTGAGGTAAAGAATCAATTACATAGCGACCGTGAATAGTAGCAAAATCGGCCTGTATGATCAGGTATGTTACACTTCCAGACGTGAATGGAGAGACTACCCTGCAAGTAGCCAAACAGGATGCTATGCTGTGTTTGCCGCAACCTGAAATCGAGTTCGCTCAAGTCCGAGAGCAACTGAACAGGCTCCTCGCCCACACACTCTTTACTCACAGCAAACGGTACCCGGCATTACTATCCTACGTCGTCGAGCAAACGCTCCTCGGGAACACCGATCAACTCAAAGAGCGCGTCATTGGCATTGAAGTCTTCGACCGGCCACCCGATTACGATCCCAGCGCAGACCCTATTGTCCGCTTCACCGCCAGCGAGGTCCGCAAACGGCTTGCCCAGTACTATGTCGACTCCGCCCACTCCGGCGAGTTGCAGATCGATCTGCCCATTGGCTCCTACGCAGCCGTTTTCCACCCTTCTCTCATCTTGCACACGCCCCTGTCGCCTGATTCCGTGCAGCAATCCACTGTCGATGTCGGTACTACAGCGCTTGTCCATAGTGCAGACAGGCCTACTGCGCCAGAACCCTTAATGGCGTCGCGCTCCGATCAGAAGGTGACGGTCCGGGCTGTTTGGTGGACCGCACTGGTTGGAATTGCGGGACTCTGCATCGGCATCTCGCTGCACACGCTTCCTGCTGGCTGCGGACGGCAGCACCTGGAAGTCAATCCGCTAGACCAGTTCTGGTCGTCCATCACCACAGCACCCGGCATCGTAACCATCAGCATTTGTGAGGCCGACAGCGAAGTCAGCATAGGGTCTAACCCAGCCGACGGGATTGACAGCGCCGTATCTTCGTCCTACCCCCATTTCAGGAATTCCGCACATTTGGCGCTAGCCGATGTTGTCACCCTCGCCCACGTGGGAGGTGAACTCGAAGCGCGGCGCAAGCCTTTTCGCATCGCCGTTCCTTCGCAGACCAGCTTCCTTCAGCTTCGCGAAGGGCCGGCGGTTTTCATTGGAGCCTTCAATAATCTTTGGACCATGCGTGTCACTCAAAACATGCGCTTTGGCTTCCTCGACGAGAATGGAGTTGGTACCATCATTGACCGTCGCGGTTCCGCGCACACTCGCTGGTCTATTCCTTGGCGCATGCCTTATCAGGAGTTTTCTCACGACTATGCTCTCGTGGCGCGCGTTCACGATTCGACCACCGGCCAACCCATCGTTATAGCCGCAGGAATTGGTGACGCAGGAACTGAATCTGCAGGAGAATTCCTCTCCAACCCCAATTACTTTGCCGCACTCGTAAAACAGGCTCCCAGTAATTGGCCTTCGATGAATATGGAGGTGGTCATCGAGGCCGCGGTCGTCGATGGTCACCCTGGCCCACCCCGCATCCTCGCCGTCGAATTCTGGTAGCCCTTCCATACTTCTCTTGCCGCCAGTCGAACATCTTACCAATCTGCTCAGTGGCTACCGCGATTCTTACTTGTCCCTGCCAAAATATCGATCTGCTGTTAAATCAAACAGATGGGTAACGGATCCAGTTTGGCTGTCAGGGTGTAAAACTGGATCATCTCTTCCGACTGTAGATGTTTTTGTAGATGGTCTTGCATCCAGGATTCAGCGAGAAACCCAATATTGAAGCGCCTTTCGGCGTTAGAGCATCTGGGCCAATACCAGGTGGTCGGGCTCGCTGATTTGCAAATGATTGAAACGAATGGTCGGGGAGAGAGGATTTGAACCTCCGACCCCCTGGTCCCGAACCAGATTTCGGGGCTTATTGAAGTCTGTTGAAATCGCGTGATTTTAACTGCTTTTGATTGAATGCGTTGCGGCCATGATATTGAACGCTGTGGTTCTGCGTTGTTCTGGAGTGCTCTGGCCGCTACAAATTCGACTACATCGGCTCGGGATGATCGAAATTCACACTGCGCTTCGATGAAGGTTTGTCTTGCGGTACTCCTGGCGCGGATTTTAGCGAGCACTCCGCTGCTGAACAGTAAATGTGACCATGCCGGTTTCCGTGGTTGAGCCTGAGGTGCCAGTTACAATCACAGGATGGGTGCCCGACTGCCACCGCCACTACCGCACGCGAGTACACCGCTGGCCAAGGCAATGAGAAAAACCAGCATGTCGACCAACCGCCCCAATTACGTCGTCTCGCGGGTATACATAATAGGAGGGTGCAAGCGAGAATCGCTTCCGCTTCAGCACCCTACACAGCGCGGTATCTCGATAAGCACTTGCAGACATTTCGGTTCTAAAACTTCGAGACGAGGTCGATCTCTTCCGAGTTATTACTCAAGTAGTAACTGACGGGTAGGCGGTCAACCGCCCTGAACTCAGAAACTCGGCGATTTCCCCGCCTGCATTATTCGACGAGTGCATACGCGATTGTGCATCAGCTGACATACCCAGCTTTAAATCAAATGTGCAAAGTGTGCAATGAGCGCCGGATAAGCTGGCTCGGTCCCTATCTCAAGTTCCCATCAAAACAAACGGCGCCCAGTAATACGGATGCGCATACCCCTTCGGCACATCGCTCCCCGTCTTCGCTCCTGCAAACCCCCGCCCGCGCGGCAGCGGTTTTTTCTCACGTCCATATCGAAATGGATTGCATCCATGTTGCTGGTGATCCAGGTAAGCGACAATCAGCGAAATAGCCGAGGAGAGTCGCTCCTCTGGATCTGAACGGCAACCTTTCGACTCATGGCAATTGGCACCTAACTGCCTTTGACGTCACAGGTCATTCCCGCACTAAAAATTGAATGAGACCTGCAGATCGATGCTTCGATTGGATGCGGGAGACGAGAAGAATCCACCGGAGAGAGAAGTGGACTTGCCAAACAGCGGGGATTCGAGCACACCGACAGGCTGCGCGAGACTGACGTTGTTCAGAATGTTTCGTCCCATTGCCGTAAAGCTCAGCGAATACCGGCGCGCGGCCGGTTGATCGAACCTCGGTGGCCCTCCGCTCCTGCTCAATCCGCCGGGCCCGAGTCCGCCTCCACCGCCGGGGCCACCTGCACCTCCGCCACCGGGTCCGCCGCCCGGGGGCGGTCCCCCTCCACCGGGGCCACCTGAGTCGCCGCCAGCTGGACCGGTGAGTTTAGGCCCAATGCCGATCGACTTCCCGATCCTGAGATTCATGCTGAATTGGCCTGGCCCGGTCCCGTAGTTATAGGGGATGCGGCTCTGGTTCCACGCCGGGTCCAGATCGAATGTTCCATAGCTGGTTTGCAGTGTTTTCGTGCTGGCGGCGGTTGCAAATGCCGGCCGGTCGTTGAACTGGTTGTCGCCGTTCAGATCCTGCCCGATGGTAATGTTGAAGGGCTGCCCGGAATTGGTGACCAGCATCGGACTGAACGAAATTCCATAGGGAGCCTGCAGGTTTCCGCCCAGCAGGAAGCGGTTGCGCACGTCGAAATTGGCGCGCCCGTAATCGGCGCGTGGAACCGACTGGTTGGAGGGGAAATAGCCTGCGCCCGATGTGTCCGCGTTCGCAAAGTTCATCATGTAAAACCCGAACAGGGAGAGGCGTTTTGCCCGCACCGTGTAGTTGAGCATCACCTGATTTTGGTTGTAAATGCCGCCGGACTGAAACTGGTAGATGTTCTCGTTCACGCCGTTCGGCCGCGTGCCCGTGTCCGTGGTTGCATTGTAGGTTGCGGGCAGGTAGGCGTTGATGTTGTCGCTCAGATATTGATGCACACCATGCGAGTTGATGTAGGTAGCGGCCAGGGTCGCAACTTTGCCAAACTGGTGTTCCACCCCGATGGCTGATTGCATGTTGACGGCGGCCTTCAGATTCGGCGCAACTTCATAGGTTGTGGGCGCGGCATCGCTGATGGAGGCAAGCTGCGTAGCCGATGGAGCATTCTGGTAGAAGCTGGGATTCTGGATCACGTACTGCTGCTGGTTGACTCCATTCTGACGGATCGCCTGCAGCAGGTAGTTTTCAGCGAAGCGATCGAAGAACCATCCATACCCGCCGCGAATCACGGTCTTTGCCTGGCTGGCGCTATGCACACCGGGCGCCCATGCGAAGGAAAGCCGCGGAGCCCAGTCGTTATGGTCGCCGATGCCGTTTTGTGTCTCATAGCGAAGGCCGGAGCTGAAGGTGAAGTTCGGACGAACCTTGTAGTCGTCCTGAAAGAACAGGCCGCCGTCAAAGTAATTCGTGCCTGCCGCGGCATTGCCGGCGGCGACACTGTACTCGGTGGGTGTATTGGCCGCATAGGCGGCGAGCGAAGAGTAGATGTACTGGCCGTTGAATCCCGCGGTTGAAAAGCTCGCATCCCTGGTAAAGCGGAGCCTTCCCCCTGCGCTGATGGAGTGCGAGCCTTTGCTCACCATGGTGGTGTTCTGGAGTTCATAGCGGTCCTGGTTGTCGCGATTCACGCCGATGTTGTTTCCACCACCGGTGAAAGCTCCCTGCACCGTGACGGTTGGATCGTCGCTCTGCGCTGTCTGGTTATCGCGGTCGCGCGTGTATTGGAAGCGAGTCTCATTCACCACGTTGGCGCTGATGATCTGCGTGTCGCTGAGTTGCAGGGTGTTCTCCTGGTTGGCTACGTTGTATGCCTGGCTTTCCAAAGCGAATTGAGAAACCCCGCTGTTGGTCTCAACCTGCCGGTCATACATGTAGCGGACGGTGAGCGTATTGTTAGTTCCCAACTGGAAGTCGAAACGCGGGCTTACGTCTAGCCGTGACTGCGGGTTGGCGACAGCGGCAGCGTAGTTATAGGCGTTGCCACCGGAATCAAGAAGCTCCGCATTCACGATTGAATTCGATTGGTTGTCGCGACGGAATACGCTGGCGAACCACGAAGAGTTCTTCGCTAACGCGCCGCCCACGTTGCCCGTTAAGAACGTGCTGTAATACGAGGGTTCGCTCGTCACAAATGGGTTAAGCGAGTTGAATGCGGAATCATTGCCGTTGACCATGAACATTCCGTGGAGCTTGTCGGTCCCGGGCTTGGTGAGAATCTCGATGCGTCCATAGCCCAGCTTGTCGTATTGCGCCGCGAACGGGTTCTGGTTGATACGGATCTCGCGGATGGATGACTTCGGCGGCAGTTGACCGCCGGTAAAGCCGTCGATGTATATCTGTCCTCCGTTCGGTCCGGCGGCTGGGCCCGCCAGGGCGTTGAGCTCGTTCTGAAGTTCATCGGGATCGTCGGAGAGCGCATCCAGATCCTTGCCCTTGATCACCATGGAATTGGCGTTGTTTGCGGCACTGGTATCCACGCTCATTCCCTCGTCGGTCACGTTGACCTGTTGCGTCTCGACTTGAATCTTCAGTGCAACTTTCTGGACCGTCGTCCGGTTGGCGAAGACCATCACTTCGACCGAATCCAGGGGAGCGAATCCCTGTGCGGTTGCGGTAATGAAATACCGCCCAGGCTCCAGATGGTCGATGGCGAAGGTACCGTCGCCGCCGCTGGTTGTAGCGGTGGAAAAGCCATTCTTGTTGGAGAGCGTAACGGTTGACGATGGGATCACAGCTCCGGATGGATCCGTTACGGTTCCGTGGATACTTCCGGTCTGCCCCGCGGCCGTCGCCGGAAGCCCCGCGAAGAGGAGAAGCACACCGCATATGAGAGTGAAAATGATCCGCCTTGTCATCATGCATCCTTTCAGTGCCAACACGAGCTTGCATATTCAGGAGACACTGAATCGCAATGCCGCGCGGTCACAATGGGTAAAGCTGTGTAACAAAGTGTCACGAAAGGCGTGACCATTTGTTACATTTCCCGCGTGGTGGGTGCGAAGGAATGGCGTACGCTAGATGCGTGGGTAAGAGATTTAGGAATGGACGAAATTCTGCTCATTGACGATGACGTTGAGCTCTGTTCGATGTTGACGGAGTACATGGGGCGATTTGGATTCCGCGTAATTGCCGCCCACCGTGGCGACACGGGACTGAGCGCCGCACTTGAAAGGCCGTTTGCGCTTGTCTTGCTCGACGTAATGCTTCCCGGCCTGGATGGATTCGAAGTATTGCGGCGGATCCGCACCGTATCTGCGGTCAGCGTTCTTCTTTTGACCGCTCGAGGAGACGATGTGGATCGAATCGTCGGCCTCGAAATCGGCGCAGACGATTATCTTTCCAAGCCATTCAATCCGCGAGAGCTTCTGGCCAGGGTACGCGCGATTCTGCGCAGAACTGCAGGCGGCCAGGTCAAGCAGGAGCAGGGGCTGTTGCGGGCTGAGGGGCTGGAACTCAACCCCGCTGCTCGAACGGTGCTGCTGAACGGAAGCAACATTGGCCTGACGGATGTGGAGTTTGCGCTTCTGGAGGCACTGATGCGCTCTCCGGGAACCGTGGTGACGCGCGAGGAGATATCGGAGAGCGTGCTCGGACGCAAATTCCACCCCTTCGATCGGAGCCTGGATATGCACGTAAGCCGGTTGCGGCGAAAACTGGCCGAGAATGGCGCGCCCGAGGCGCAGGTGAAGACGATTCGCGGAGTCGGATATCAGCTCACCGTCAGTTTCAATCCGCAGAGGGCAAAGGCCTGAACCATGCGCGGACTTTTCTTTAAGATTTTCATCATCTTCTGGATTGCGCAGAGCATGATCTTCGTGATCTCCACAGCTCTGATCGTGCAGCATCATTTTGCGAGCCCGGATGCCCTCTTCGATGCGCTCGACAGCAGCCTGCAAAACGACGCAGTAAGAGCAGCCGGTGCCTACGAGGCAGGAGGCTGCGATGCATTTCATGCTTACGCTGCCACCATTGCCCAGAAAATCGCGTTGGAGGACTCAGCGGGACAGGATCTGTGCAGCGCTACCGGCATGGAACTGCTCGGGCAACGCGCGCCAACTCCCGAGCGCATCATAGGGACCCAGGTGGGCCGGCAATACATCTTGAGAGTTCCAGTCTCATCCGGCAGTGGAAAGCGCTACGTGTTCCTGCTCAGCCGTCCCCATGAGCCAAACGACTCCAGCTGGTCTCACGATCTTTTGCATTTCGCTTTCCCGCAGCTTCCCGTCGCCATTGTCGTCGGAGGGCTAACAACGTTTGTGCTGGTCCTGCTTTTCACGCGTCCCGTTGCGCGGCTCAGGAAGGCTGCCCGTGAGCTGGCAACGGGCAAGCTGAGCGCTCGCGTAGTCTGGCCCACTTCGCAATCGCGATTCTTTGCCGGAGACGAAATCTCCGCCTTGATCCACGACTTCAATCACATGGCAGAGCGCCTGGAGTCGCTCGTTGATGCGCAAAAGCTCTTGTTGAGAGATGTCTCGCACGAGTTGCGTTCGCCCCTGGCCCGGCTTAGTGTAGCGCTCGAATTGGCTCGCGAAGATTCTGATCCCGCCGCCGCTCCGCATCTGGAGCGCATCGAGCGGGAGACGGAAAGGCTCAATCTGCTCATCGGCCAGTTGCTCACCTTGTCATCGATGGAAGCCCTTGAAAAGGTTGAAAACCTCGAACCGCTCTCTCTGAATCGTCTCATCGAACGCATGCTTCCCGACGCAGAATACGAAGCACGCCAGCGCCAATGCGCAGTAGCCTTCCACGCAGACGATCAGTGTACAATCTCCGGCAACCAGGAACTGCTCTATCGAGCGATTGAGAACGTCGTGCGCAACGCGATCCGGTATACGGAGAACGGCACCGAGGTGGAGATCAGGCTTGGTAAGTCGATCGTAGGTGGAAGCTGGCAAGTGGAGATCGAAGTGAGTGATCGAGGTCCTGGAATTCCTGAGAATCAGCGTGAGGCCATTCTGCGTCCGTTCTATCGTGTGGACTACGCTCGGAGCCCGAAAACGGGAGGATTCGGTGTTGGACTCGCCATCGCGGATCGGGCGGTTCGATTGCATCACGGGGACCTATCTGCGTTGAACCGTGTAGACGGAGGAACGACCTTTCGGATAACGCTCCCAGCAAGCGAAGGAAACGAGAGATAAGAAGGTGGCTGAAACGCTCCACGCATCAGACCATCCCTTCAAGCCCCATCCAACACAGGCTCGATCAGCGGTGCGGAGTTCCGTGCGGATACGCGGCAAGCCCGGTGACTCGTCATATTGAGTTGGCCCCGAGCGTCGGTTGTTGGCGAGTTTGCCCGATGGATTATGGCTGTGCCGTCAAATGGCGAGTACAGACCGATGCGCTCTTCGAGCCTCACTGTGACCAGCTTTTCCGAGTTCCGGCCGGTTGGTCGCCAACTCGGCAGTTACACTTCGGTAAACAACATCTCTGGAAACAGGAACTCGCACTGGTCGGCAGCATCAAGAGCCACCGACTCTCAGGAAGCCACGAGGTCACTAGAGCATCTGGTGCAAACCCAGGGGTCGGCCAAAGACATCAACAGTCCTAAGTGGTAGATAAACAAGAATCTGGGACGGCCCGGAGAAGAATGTAGATGAATTTGTAGATGCGAAAACACCAAGAATCCACAAGCTTCAACAACCTTAGATTTTCAAATGGTTGATTTTAAAAGACTTGTTGGAGGTAGAGACCCTGGTCCCAAACCAGTTTTCGGCGTTTATTGAGACTTGTTGAAATTGCGTGAAATTAACTGATTTCGAATGAATATGTTGCGGCCATATCATTGAAAGCTGTGGTTTTGAGTTGTTTCAGAGTGCTTTGACCGCTACAAATTCGACTACAACCGGATGATCTGTCTGCGCTCTTGAGCGGCCGAACAACGAGAAAAGCGCATCGGATGTCATTGACGGCTATCATGCTTCCCTCCGTGAACTGACCACATCGGATGTGCATTCTGCTACAACTGGCTCATGCTCCGTTCGCTGAAGCTTCTGTTCGTTCTGGCACTTCGATCCTATTGCTCTCGCCGCGACCTACTGTTAGAGAATCTGGCTCTTCGGCAACAACTCGCCGTTTTGAAACAAAGGCACCCTCAGCCGAGGTTTGCTACTCCAGACAAATTGTTTTGGGTAATCTTGCAGCGGCTCTGGCCGGGATGGAAACAAGCGTTGATTCTTGTCCAGCCAGAGACCGTTGTTCGCTGGCATCGGGCCGGATTCAAGTTGTATTGGACTTGGCTCTCGCGGCATCGAAACCGCGTGGGAAGAAAATGCGTCCGCAGAGAATTGCGCGAACTCATCTTCCGCATGGTTGCCGAGAACCCGACCTGGGGCGCGCCGCGAATTCACGGGGAATTGAAGATGCTGGGCTTCGATATTTCGGAGCGAACGGTGTTGCGCTGGATGAGAAAAGCGCCGAGGGGTCTTGAGCGGGCTATGCGATGGACGGCCTTTCTCAGCAACCATCGTGAAGCCATCGCTGCAATGGATTTCTTCACCGTGCCGACGCTGACCTTCGGCGTGCTCTATTGCTTCTTCGTCATTGCGCATGACCGGCAGCGTATCCTTCACTGCAATGTGACCAAGCACCCGACCAGCGCCTGGGTCATTCAGCAATTGCGCGAGGCATTCCCTTATGATTCGGCGCCCAGCTACCTGATCTTTGATCGCGGCTCCAGTTTCAATGCGGAGATGATGGACGCCGTAAAGAGCTTCGGCATTCAGCCCAAGCGAACCAGCTTCCGCAGTCCGTGGCAGAATGGTGTCGCCGAGCGCTGGGTCGGCAATTGCCGCCGCGATCTGCTCGACCATGCGATCGTTCTCAATGAACGCCACCTGAAACGCCTGATGAGCGAGTACGTCCAGTACTATCACGAAGACCGGACGCATCTTGCACTGGCAAAGAGAACGCCTACCGGCCGTGAAGCAGCGAGCAACTCCGAAGTAGGAAGCAAAATCATAGCGATGCCAAGGCTCGGCGGCTTGCATCATCGCTACGATCTGGCCGCCTGAGTTGCTGTCTCGAACATTTCGTATCGGAGTCAAGGAAATACTCCGGGAGAGGTGTGTCCGCCGATCTTTCGTGACCCGTTCGGCTCTGACTTCGTGACAATTCGTGGCCACCGAAGGCCCTTCCCATCCTGCCAAAACCACTTCCTGATCTGCATCAAAATTCGAAATCAAGCCTTCGTTACGCCCGGATGGAATTTTGGCGAGGGACAGCTCTAACAAGTGAGTCGTGTCCACGAGCGTAATTTCGTGGACACGACCCTTTGACGCTCAAAATTGAAGACGGCTACCCGCGCGTCATGGTTCCATCCCACGTGCTTACCTTGGCGGGAATCTTCGTGCCCGTAAACCACGTCGAGGTTACATTCTTGGTCTCCGTATAGAACAGGAAGCCGTCGCGCCCCATGCAGTGAAGGTCGCCGAAGAACGACTGCTTGTGCCCGGTGAATCCAAATACCGCCAGCGGAACTGGAATACCAACATTGATGCCCACCATGCCGCCATCCGTGCG
>Ga0302319_10007085_pt1 | contig 22112 bp, 19 predicted proteins | sample Bog_T0_2_FD_203319 | JGI IMG/M metagenome (GOLD analysis project Ga0302319, IMG submission 203319) | Peat permafrost microbial communities from Stordalen Mire near Abisko, Sweden - Bog_T0_2 | ecosystem: Environmental > Terrestrial > Soil > Wetlands > Peat | place: Sweden: Abisko, Stordalen Mire... | reverse complement strand
TAAGCCGCGAACAGCACCCGCTCCATCGCCGGCACCTGCCTGGGATCGATGTGCGCGCCGCCGTACCATGTTGCAACCTGGTCCTTCACGAGACCTGAGGGAAGCACGAACTGGACCTGCGCTCCAAGGTGCTGCCCGTCTGCCCGATAGACGGCCGCAACCTTCAACTGGCGCAGCGCTCCGCCGATCTCAACTTCCACTGCGGAACCCACGCCCAGATGAAGCCGCTGGGCCACGCCTTCGCCAACCGCAAGTTCGGCCGCATCCGCACTCTGCCACCATTTGCCCTGCTTCACCTTGTCGCCCGCCGCAGGCGCATCGGCCCAGGTCACCCGGGCACTCTCCAGCATGCGTCGCGGAAAATGCTGGGCCTTGAGCTGATCGAGTGGTTTACCGTTCAGCGATACAAACCGCACCGTCACCACGGGCATCAGGTCCAGCGCCTGGCTCACCCCCGCCTGGTGCTGGAAGAAATCCTTCACCCCAGCAACTTCATCGGGAGTTATATCAATGAGAAAAATGTTCGGCAGCTTGGGAGAAGCGGTCTCGCGCAAATCCCTCAACAGCGCCGCCTGCATCAGGTAAACCGCAAGAATCAGCATTACGCCCAGGCCCAGGGAAGCCATCACTGCGGCCGACTGGTTCCCCGGCCTATACAAATTCGCCAACCCGTGGCGCAGGAAAGATGGCAACCGAAGCCTGACCCAGCCCAGAAGCAACCGCAGCGACCAAAGCGCCGCCGCCGCCAGCACCAACAACACAACCAGCGCGATGGTAAAAAGCACCGCGAACCATGTACCGACCTTGGCCGAGTCGGAAAGCGCCCACGCGATTCCGCCCAGCGCCGCCACTACCAGGACTGAAATTCCCAATTGCAGCCGCCGCGCCCACCATTTCGCAAACCACCCGCCAATCCCCTCAGGCCCCTGCTCCACGAGCCTGCGCAGCACCAGCACCGGCCTCACATTCCGCACATCCAATAGCGGCGGCAAGCAGAACAGCAGCGTGGTCAGTAGCCCCGTTCCCAGGCCGGCCGCCACTGAGCGCCAGGGAAATTCCAGCGTTGCATGAACCGGCAGCAGCTTGCCGAACACCGCCGGCAGAGCGGCCATTACTCCCACCCCCGCCGCTACGCCAAGCAATCCTCCGGCCAGCCCCAAACCCAGCGTCTGAAGCAAAAAAATGCGCAGCAAGTCTCCCGATCCCGCGCCCACAGCCTTCAAGACGGCCAGCATGTCCATCCGCTGCTCAAGGTGTGCGTGCATTGCCATTGCCACGCCGATCGCTCCCAGCACCATCGCCACCAGGCAGATCAGGCTCAAGATCGCAGTCGAGTTGTCGAGGCCCGTGCTCAACGCCGGATTGCCCTCGCGGAAGTCCATCACCTGTGCGTCCGGCAACGCCTCTTCCAGTTGTTTCCGCATGGCCACGGGGTCCGCAGCGGCCTGAACCTTGCCTGTCAGCGCAGACGGAACCTTATCGGGCAGCTTGATCAGCAGCCGCTGGCTGGCGCGGCTGCCCGGGGCCAGCAAGCCGGTGCGCTCCAGCGCTGCCTGCGAAATCATTACCCGCGGTCCAAGCCCCGGTCCGGAGCTCATCCGATCCGGCTCCTGCTTCAGCACTGCCGCAATCCTGAAGTTCCGCCCGCCCAGCCTCAGCGTCTGACCCACCTGCGCGTTCAGCCGGATGAGAAACTCGTCCGCCACCACCGCCGAGTCGCCTTCCAGAGCCTGCTGCAAGCTCATCGCCGGCTCAAGATCGACCGTGCCGTAATAGGGATACTCCGCGGGGTCAACAGCCTTCAACGAAACCAGCATCGGCACCGGTTCCGGAGGTACTGAGGCCATCGAAATCGTCTCGGTTGCCCAGGTCGACCGAATCCCGCCAACCCCCTGCTTCTCAATTGCAGCAATCTTGCTCTTTTCCTCCGCAGTCGGCTGGCGAAAGATGCGCGCGCTCAAATCTCCGGCCATCAGCGACCGCGCTTCGCTGCTCAGGGTACGCCGAAAGCTCTCGCTGAACCCCCGCACGCCAACCAGCGCCGCAACCCCCACCGCAACGCTCAGCACCACAAATCCAAACTTGCCGGGAGCGGACTTCAGGTCCCGCCAGCCAATCGTTCCCGCGCGTTTCCAGCTCAGCGCTTTCTTAGCCATTCCGCGCCAACCCCGCGTCCGGTCGCGCACCCGGCAGCGTATCTTCCACCACCATTCCGTCCCGCAACACAATCTTGCGGTCCGCCCGGCTGGCCACTTCCGGATCGTGCGTCACCAGCACCAGGGTCGTGCCCGCTTTCTTGTTTCGCTCCAGCAGCAAGTCAAGCACCAGCTTTCCATTGGCCGAGTCCAGATTGCCTGTTGGCTCGTCTGCCATCACAATCGGCGGCTCCACTACAAAGGCCCGCGCCAACGCCACGCGCTGCTGTTCGCCCCCTGAAAGCTGCACAGGATAATGATCCACGCGCTCGGTCAGCCCAACCTCGTCCAGCAGACGCCGCGCTTGCTTCAGGCCGCTGCCCTCAACATTCAGCTCATAGGGCAGCAACACGTTTTCAAGTGCCGTCAGCGTCGAAATAAGTTGGTACGACTGAAAGACAAACCCGATCTTCCGCCCCCGCACCGCAGCCAGTTCCGCCTCAACCAGGTTGTGGATCGGAACTCCATCCAGCCATATCTCGCCGGAGCTTGGCGTATCCAGGCCGGCCAGCAAGCCCAGCAGCGTGCTTTTTCCGCTCCCGCTGGCTCCCACTATGGCCACAAACTGCCCCGCCGGAATCGTCAGCGAGATTCCTTTCAGAATCTCCACTCGTCTCGCGCCGTTCTGAATCCACTTCTTCGCATCCCGAACTTCGATCACCAAGCCTCCTGAAGCCGCTCGCGCACGATTGCACATCGAACATCGTGGACCGGCCAAATCGGATACTACAGCCAAAGGCGAAGACAGCCCCATTCACCTCAGGGATTTCGCTGGATAAACTCATCGCGAATCTCGGCGGAAAGCCGGAAATTCGTCCGCTCCAAACGTTCCAGCGAAGCTCGGAATTCGATCAGCCCGCGTTGCGCCGCTTTCTCCAGAACAGCAACGGTTCCCGTGACGTACAGGTGGCGCCGCCTCGCTTCCCGGCGTCCTTCGTTGTCGTCCATCAACAAGGTATCGACACCCGTCTCCAAGGCAAGCTGAATGGCGTCGCGCTCCCCGGCATCCAATTCGCTCAGAGAGGCATCGGGAACCGACCTAAGCACGCGGACCTGGCACCAGGATGGAATGCTCGACGCCCAGGCACGGACAGCGGGCGGCGTCTTCGGCTGCTGCAACTCCCGATGGACTTCCACTGGGATCAGAACACTGTCGTAGAGCGCAAAGAGCAGTTCGACTTCACCGATTAGGACGAGATAATTCAGAGGCGTTGTATCCGCGACGACGATCATGCCTTCAGGCGACCTTCCGCTTCGAGCCGTTCCAGTGTTTGACGGTCCTGAGCCAGATCTTCAAGAGAGTACGCGCGCTCCCATACGTTGTGTTCCTTGAGAAAGCCGTCCAATTCGTAACGGGTTTCAAAGCCAAGCAAACGGCGAGTCTGCTGCGCCGTCAGCGCGCCGGAGCGATAACCTTCAATGGCCACAGCCTCGATGGTGGTCCGTGCGAGATCCTGCCCCTGCGGCATCAGTCTCCGGGCCATCTCTTCGGGGATTTCCACAGTCACCTGCATACTGGAAATGTAGCACGGAACCCGCCCACCCGCTGCCATTTCCTCTCTCCCCGCTTGCCAGCCTCCTGAAGCTCCGGCATCTGTGCCCCGTTCCCCGCCTTCCGCTACACTATCCATGTGGACGTTCGCCGCAGGCTCTGCGTTTCAATCTGGATTTTGATATTGGCCGCCCCGCTCTTCGCCGCCGATCGCCCCGTCCTAGTGTGCTTCGGAGACAGCATTACCGCCGGCTACGGCCTTCAACCCGGGCAGGCCTACCCTGACTACCTTCAACAGAAGCTCGACAGCCTCGGCTTTCACTACAGGGTAAACAATGAGGGCACCAGCGGAGCCACCACCAAGGACGCAGTCGCGAGCCTTCACTCCATTCTGCTGCTGCACCCCGAAATTGTCATTGTCGAGTTCGGTGGCAACGACGGCCTTCGCGGCCTGCCGCCGGACCAGACCCGGCGCAATCTTAACCAGGTGCTGACCACGCTGGAAAGCGCGCACATCAAGGTTCTGCTGGCCGGCATCACTCTCCCGCCCAACTACGGCAGCGACTACATCCAGTCCTTCGATCAGGTCTTCCGCGATCTCGCCGCCCAGCACCACCCGGCATTCGTCCCCATGATCTACAAAGATCTGGTGCATGTCCCCAATACCATCCAGCCCGACGGTATACATCCCACCGCGCTGGGCTCGCAGATCATCGTCGAGACGCTGCTGCCGGCGCTGAAACCGCTGCTGAATAAAAGCAGCCGTTAGCTTCTAGCCTTTAGCTCCTAGCCCGGTTCGCGCGGTATCTTGCCATTCTTGAACCGACCAGCCCTCGATTCGTACCGTGTTGCGCGGAACAGAAGCAGCGGACCCAGCAATCGGAAGCTAAGAGCTAAAAGCTGGAAGCTAGAAGCTAACGGCTGCTTTACCCCAACACAACTACCGGCTGAAACAGCGTCCCCGCTACCCTCTTCGCAATTCCCACTAGCTCCCGCTGATCTGCAAACACCTTTACCAGCGGCGCGCTTGAAAACTCCGGCAAATTGGCTTGCGCGCCGTTGCGCAGCCGTCCCAGCGCCATTAAATCGCCTGTAACAGAAGGCATTTCCGGCAACAAGCTCCGCGGATGTACGCATAACTCCTCAAGCGTCTCCAGGTTACCAGCCAATAACTCAAGCCCTTCCAGCTCATGAGCCTGACCTATCGTAAACACGCCCGCCTGCGTCCTCCGCAACCGGCTCAAATGCGCGCCGCAGCCCAGGTCCCGCCCCAACTCATGCGCCACGGTCCGCACATATCCGCCCGCGCTGATGCTCATCGTGAAGCTGGCCTCGGCCCCATCAAGTCCCGTAATCTCAAAGCTGGAAACGGAGACCTTAGCCGTCTTCAGTTCCACCGGTTTGCCCGCACGCGCCAGTTTGTAAGCCGGCGTTCCTTCAATCTTTTTTGCGGAGTAAGGTGGCGGCATCTGGTCCATCTCGCCATGGAAGCGCGCGGCAACCTCGCGAACCCGTTCAAGCGTTAGCTTGGTCCGCCCCTCCGGCAAGGAGTCCGGCCCGTCCGCCACTCCCTCGGCATCGTATGTGTCGGTAGAAAACCCGAAGCGGATCGCCCCGGTATAACTCTTCTCCGCAGAGGAGAAGTACTGCGCCAGCCGCGTAAATTTCCCCAGCAGCAGCGGCAGAACGCCAGTCGCCATCGGGTCCAAAGTCCCCAGGTGGCCAATCGACTTCTCGCCGGTTATCCTGCGCAGCCGGGCCACCACATCGTGGCTGGTCATTCCGCTCGGCTTGTCGATCACCAAAAGCCCATTCACTCGACTACTCTAGCCCACCCGGCCCACCGCTTGCTGTGCACTAACCCGGCTGCCGCACCAGCGACAGGAACTCCGCGCGCGTCTCCTTCTGGCGGAAGCACCCCACCATCGCCGATGTCACGGTTGAGGAACTCTGCTTTTCAACCCCGCGCATCATCATGCAAAGGTGCTGCGCCTCAATCACCACGCCCACGCCCTGGGGAGCAATCGCTTCCTGAATCGAGTCGGCAATCTGCCGCGTCAGCCGCTCCTGCACCTGCAAGCGCCGCGCAAACACATCCACCAATCGCGGAATCTTGCTCAGCCCAATCACTTTCCCCTTGGGAATATAGGCTACATGCACCTTGCCGAAGAAGGGCAGCATGTGGTGTTCGCACAGCGAGAACATCTCAATATCCTTCACAATCACCATCTCGTCGTAGTCCACGTCGAACATCGCTCCGTGCAAAATCTTTTTCGGGTCCTGGTCATAACCTCTAGTCAGGAAGGCCATGGACTTTTCAACCCGCTCCGGCGTAGCCTTCAATCCATCGCGGTTCGGGTCTTCGCCAAGCCTGCTCAGAATTTCGCGATACATCTCCTCGGTGCTGAATCCGCTAAGCCCCTCGTCGATCTCCAGCACCCCGCGAACGGGCTTGCTAACTGCAATCGGCTGCGCCATGCTTCACATCCCTCTTATTGATCTTCATCCTGAGCGATCAGTAAAATGAGCAGTCATCCTGAGCGGAGTTTGGCAGTTTCATCGCCAAGCGCAGTCGAAAGCCTGCCCTGAGCGAAGTCGAAGGGGACCTGCGTCTGTCTCTCGCTCCGTGACCGACCCTCAAAAGCTCACTCTCCGAAATACTCGAAGAAATTATTCTCCGTCTCTTCCACCCGCACGCAATCCAACTCCCCTGCCGGCAGCGTTCCATTCAGCAACTCAAAGACTACCTTACAAAGATTCTCCGTGGTCGGCACCCGATTCACGAACTCGGGATCGAGATTCAAGTTTGCGTGGTCAAATCGTTCCACCACTCTCTTTCGTACCACCGAATCCAGATCGGCCAGGTTCACCACCATGCCCGTCTCCGGGTCCACATGGCCGCCCACCAGCACTTCAACCACATAATTATGCCCGTGGCCATGGGGATTGTTGCACTTCCCATACGCCGCCCGATTCTCGTCGCGCGTGAGTGCCTCCGAATGCAGCCGGTGGCTGGCGCTCAGCATATAGCGGCGTCCAAAGTAAGCCTTCCCAGAACCGGCGCTCACAGCCCTCCTCGGTACTCGGCAAATATCTCCGGAGTCTCATATACGCGAACCCGGCTCAACCGCGCACCGCCGGCCGCCGTAACCGCAGGCTCCAACCGCTTCCAAGCGGCAATCGCAATGTTCTCCGTGGTCGGAATCAGCTTCCCGTCCGCAAATTCGGGTGTCTCCAGGTTCAGATGACGATGATCGTAAGCCTCCAGAACCTCACGCTCCATCCCATCTTTCAGCCACTTCAAGTCCACAACAAATCCGGTCACTGGGTCGGGCTCGCCGGCCACCGTTACCTCCAGCGTGTAATTATGCCCGTGCCCATTGCGGTTGGCGCAGCGCCCGAACACACGCTCGTTCTCCTCCGCCGTCCAAGCCTCGTTCCAGTAGTAGTGCGAAGCGGAAAACGTAGCCCGCCGCGTTAAGAAAACCATTTCGACCCCTTATTCAACGAGATGTGGGCACCCCATGTCTCGATTCTAAAGACACAGAAATCAACGGCCCCGATCCACTCAACCGGAGAGCTCAAACCCCATAACTTCTGCCCTTCCAGCTTACCCGCTTCAAAACTCGATGCTGAAACCAACTCCGATAAAGCAGCACCACAAACAGCGGCAGCCCCAGCGGCGCCAAGGCGCAATCCGCAAACGGAAAATTCGACTTCGCCACCCGCGCATAGAACCGCACCACCGTCCGCACCCACAGCAGCGCCATCACCCAGCCCGCGCCCAGCCATTCCAGCGAGTGCGCCGCGAACCGCGCATTCCAAAGCAACACCGTCAGCACCGGCAACCCCAGCAGCAGACCAAAATCCAAGGCCCGCCAAACCGCCAGCGCCAGCGCGTTATCGAACAGCAGCGCCAGGTTCTTCGTCCATCCCTCCACCATGGCCGTGGTCGACCGGTACATCCGCGTGGCAACCGCATCCGCGGCATAGCGAAAGCGCAGTCCAACCTTGCGCCGCTTGGCCAGAAAAGCCAGCTCCACATCCTCCAGGACTTTATCGGCCACGCTCGCGTGTCCGCCCAGCCTCCGATACGCCTCCCGCTCCACCAGCAGAAATTGCCCGTTGGCAGCGGCGATCCGCTGATTCGGGTCACTCACTTTGGCCGGCGGATAGGCCAGCGCCAGCTCGCAGAAGACCAGCGGCATCAGCGACCGCTGCGAGAGCCCGCTCACCATCTGTCGCGGCGAATAGCTCAGCATCCCCACCTTGTGCCGCAAAGCCTCATGCATGGCCCGCCGCAGGTTTCCCGGCTCATGAACCGTATCCGCGTCCGTAAACAGCAGCCAACGCCCGCGCGCCTTCCGCGCCGCTGTCCAAATGGCGTTCGTCTTTCCCGTCCAGGCGGGTTCCAGATTGCCTGCCTCCATCACCGTGACCCCGGCAAATCCCCGTGCAATCTCCGCCGTTTTGTCGGTCGACCGATCATCCACTACCACCAGTTCCCAATCCTTGCCCAGCTCGAATATCTCCTCGCTCTGGCTCACCAGCGACTCCAGGCACGCCCCCAGGCAAACCTCCTCATTCCGCGCCGGAACCACGACTGTCAGCTCGATCAGCTCTTCGGGCTCCGGCTGGTCGAACACAGTCCCCGCGCGCGCCGCCATTGACGGGCGTTCGCCCGGTTCGTCGAAAAGCCCAAGCACCGGCGTATATCCGTCAGCCCTCCGCGCTACGCCGCTCTTTGGTCTGCCCTCTTCCATGGCGCCAGCCCTTTCGCCCCAGCCCCTTCGCTCCGTATTATAGTGTTGTGACGTCTCGCCGCACTCTCGCCTTGCTTCTCCTGCTGCCGCTGGCTCTGGCGCCCGCTTGCAACCGCGGCTCTCACCCCGCTCAGTTAGCCGTTCCGGCTCCCGATTTCACCGTCTCCGACGGCCTCACATCCATTCATCTCGCCGGCTATCGTGGCCGCGTCGTTCTGCTCAATTTCTGGTGGTCACAGTGCGGCCCCTGCATCGCCGAGATGCCGTCTCTGCTCGACCTCCACCACGACGAACCCGACCTGGCCATCCTGGCCGTTTCCATCGACGATGACGCCGACTCGTACAGCCGTTTCCTCGTCCGCCGCCACGTTGACCTGATCACTGTCCGCGACCCCGAACAGGCCGCTGCAAAGCTCTATCACACCGAACAGTGGCCCGAGACCTATGTCATCGACCGCCAGGGCATCATCCGCCGCAAGTTTGTCGGCGGACAGGACTGGTCAGACCCCGAAATCCGTTCCTTCCTCAAGACCTTGTAGAAGAATCTCTGCCGATCGCTTGCGGTTCTCACCTGCTGCACCTCGTGTGCCCTCGCGGTTCAGCTTCCCTGCTCCCCCATTCAGAGTGGGATTCGAGACTGGTATCATCTGTTTATGACCACGGTGGAGATTCTCCTGTCCTACACCAAGCCGCCCACGGAGCAGGTCACCTTCGCGCTGGCCAGCACAAAGGACGTTTACGGCATTCGCCGTCTAAGCTTCGATCGCGCCGCCCGCACCTTGCGCGTCGAGTACGACTCCACCCGCCTCAACGCCGCCACCGTCACCCAGCTTGTGCGACAGGCAGGCCTGGAGATAAGCGAGGAATTACCGCTGACTCTCCCCACCCCTGCAACGGAACCCGCGCCCGCGGCCTAATTGCGGCTCCCGACACGGCCCTCAATAGAATTGCGCTGCCCGAGAATCCCTGATAATCTGTCTATGGTTTCGCTTGAAACCGCACGTGTGCGCCCGTAGCTCAGCTGGATAGAGCGTCTGGCTACGAACCAGAAGGCCGGGAGTTCGAATCTCTCCGGGCGCACCATACTTGCCATATTCTGCAAGCCTTTTGAGACCCTAAGCGCAAGCGGCGAAGACCAAAGCCAAAATCACAGCTGTAGCTTCCCCTACGGCTTGTATTCCCCGGCGTTCTCCACATCCACCGTAGCCTTCACCGGCAGGTTGTCGCTCGATCCGCCGGCTAGAACCCGCACCTGCTCCTTCTCCACGCGCCAAGCATGAGCAGCGGCGTCCCAGTAAGCAAGATCGCGCGGCTTCAGATCGAATGCCACATCGCGCTCCGCCCCGGCCTCAATCCTGACCCGCTCAAATCCCTTCAATTCAAGCTGCGGCCGCTCTACCGCCGAACCCAGATGCTGCACATACAGCTGAACCACTTCGTCGCTGGCTCGGCTGCCCGTGTTCTTCACCTTGACCGTCACCTTCAAAGTGCCCTCGGCGGTCACCGTGGGCGCGCTCAGCTTCAGCCCCTCATACTTGAATGCCGTATAGCTCAGCCCGTATCCAAAGGCATACAGCGGCTTGTCTTTGCTGTAGAGATACGTCCGCCCGTGCAGCAGGTTATAGTCCATCAGCGGCAGCAGTTGCGCGTCGCCCGTTGGCCAGGTCTGGGTTAGCCGTCCGGCAGGCGAGTAGTCCCCAAACAGCACGTCCGCCAGCCCGTGACCCTCCTCCTGGCTGTTGTGCGTAATGTGCACAATCGCCGGCACATGCTCCTGGCTCCAGACAATGGCGTAAGGAAAGCTCGCCCTCAGCACCTCGATGGTCCGCGGGTTGGCTGCAAAAACCTGCTTCACCAGATCCTCCTGTTCCAGGACGATCGTCTTCCGGTCCACGGATTCCTTGCCGTTCGACGGTGTCGGGCACTTGTTCCACCCCGCGTCGCATTCCGGATGATTGCCAACCACCACAATTGCCACATCTGCCTTATGCGCCACCGCCGCGGCCTGCGCCGGGTCCGAGCCATCGTCCATGAGCACCTTCACTCCCGGCCCTGCGCCCTCGCGAATCCCATCCAATGCACTGACAAAATACCCCGGCGTACCGCTGTACCAGTCCAGCAGCACCTGGTCTGTCCACGGCCCAATCACAGCAATCGTCTTCAGTTTCTTACGGTCCAGCGGCAGCGTGTTGCCCTCGTTCTTCAGCAGCACAATCGACTCATCGGTTGCCAGCCGTGCCAGCGCCTTGTTCTGCTTCCGGTCCCACGGTGGCGTCAGTGCATCCCCCGCGTTCACATCGGTCCCAACATCCTTCTTGCCGATATCCCCGTACGGATCCACTCCCTGCGGATCCATCTCGCCCAGCCGCAGATAGACGCGCAGCAGATTTTTTTCTACGGAATCGATGTCGGCCTCGGTAACCAGACCGTCCTTCAGCGCCTTGTTCAGGTCGTCCGCATATCGATCGAGGAAGTGATTAATCCCGGCCTTGATGGCGGCCGCCACCCCATGTTCCTTGTCCGGGTATGCATGGTGCGCGTTGATCAGAAGCCCAAGCGCGCCACCGTCCGTGCAGATGATCCCGTCGTTCCCCCATTCCTTCACCATCACGTCTTTCAGCACGGGGTTCACCATCATCGTGACTCCGTTCCACGCGTTGTATGAGGCCATCACAGCGCGTGACCCACCCTGCTCAAAGCCCATGCGGAAAGGCACCGAGTAGTACTCGCGAAACAGCCGCTCATCGAAGTCCGAAGAGGAAGACGAGCGTGTGTCTTCATTCTCGTTGGCCAGGAAGTGCTTCATCAGCGAAGCGCTGAGCCAATGCTTGGGATCGGGCCCCTGCAGACCCTGCGCGAACGCCACGGTCAGCGTTCCAACCAGAAACGGGTCCTCGCCCATCGACTCCTCTGTCCGGCCCCAGCGCGGATCGCGGCTCAAGTCGGCATTGGGCGCGCGAATCACCACCCCGCCAAATCCGATAACAGGATTCTGATAGTTGTAGCGCGCCTCGTATCCCTCCACTGCACCAATCTTCTTCAGCAATTCCGCGTCCCAGGTGGCGCCCAGCCCCTTTTCCTGGGGAAACGTCGTCGTCGGCAACGGCTGCAGCCCTCGTGGTCCCCAACCACCCGGGCCGCCCAGCGCAAGCCCGTGTAGTCCCTCCACCTGCCCGGAAAAGGCCAGCCCCAACCGCGGAATCTTCGGATGGTCCGTCATCAGCGAGACCTTCTCGTCCAGCGTCAGTCGGCCCAGCAAATCGGCAATGCGCTGGTCGTCGCCCAGCTTGGTATCCCGGAATGGGTAGTCCGCCTGCGCCACACTCATCCGCGCCAACCCCGTTGCCAGCACCACCCCTGCAACCAACCCCGCAACAGCACCCATCCGTCCCCGCAAACTCATCGTCGTTTCCTCCCGGATTGAACCACCGCAGACTATCACAACCGGCACAATGTTCCCTGTGAGGGAGACGTTTAGACTTGCGTTTTTGCCGCAGACAAAAAGAGCGAAGCGCAACATGCGCTTCGCTCCCTTGCCTGCACCATCTCAATCTCTTAGTACAGCCTGAAGTTGACCTCGACCGTAATCATCACCGGGACCGGCTTGCCGTCTTTCATCGCAGGCTTGAATTTATATTTCCGAACCGCTTCCAGAGCCTTCTCGTCCAGGCCCATGCCAAGCGTCCTCACGACGCGCGGGTTCACCGGATCCCCGTGCGCATCCACAATCAGCGAAATAAGGCAGACACCCTGATATTTCGCCCGGCGTGCCTCGTCTGAGAACTCCGCCTCCACACTGTTCAGCGCCACTGGCGCGGAAACACCGCCGCCTATGCGATAGAGCCCGCCCCCAATATTCCCGCCTGACCCGTCGCCGTAACCGTTGCCACTGCCGTTGCCCACCCCCATGCCCGATCCGTTCCCAAGTGAGCCCAGCCTGACGTTGGGAGAGTTGGACATGCCGAAATTCGGCAGGTTCTGGTCGGTGGGAATGATGATGTCCTTTTGCACATCGATCGTTGGAGTCGGAGCCACCAGCTTGGGATCCATCAGGGCAGGCTGCACGCGCGGAGGAACCTTGCCCTTGCTGGCGTCCATCTTGTCCGGGCTTCCGCCGCCGCCGCCCGCCTGAACAGCTTTCTTGGGAGCCACGAATGGCGGAGGAACGTCAACCGAGATCACATTCTCTTTGGGCTTGACGGCATTGATAATCGTTTTCACGCCCACATAGATCATCAGCCCGAGAACGAAACAATTGACAAACGCCGCGATACCGAACGCCCAGGGATTCCGCTTCACCGCCATCCGGTCCGGAACAGGAATCGGCGTCGAGGTCAACTGCAGCGGCGGCAGCTTGACCGGAAAAAACACGTCGTGGATGCTCTCGTAGAGCGCAACCCAGATGGGCTTCTCCTCGAAAGCCTTCCCCAGAAAGCCGTCGAATTCGTGGCCGCTCGAAATGGCCGCAGCTTGGGATTCCGTCTCTGCCATAGATGCTTCGTTTTCCATCGTTGCCGCTGGACTCAATTTATGAGACTTCCCTGTCTCCTGTCCAGACGGGTAGATGCCGTCGCCAGGACCCATCGTTCCATTATGCGCGACTGCGCCCGCATTTGTCTCGGACCAACCCATGGTCGCACCTCAGGGCCGTCTGTTTTTGAGCGCAATCTACCCAGCCCTACAACACAATAGACGATCAATGCACCCAGTGGTTACCGGAAAATCCCCTGCCCCTCTGCATTTACACTAACCAATGAGCTTAAGCATCAAGTTTTTGAAACCTAGAGGATGGATCGATGTCGGCATCGCCGGAGTTGAAGTCAACACTTACACTGGGCCAGACCGCCTTTCCCATGAAGGCCAATCTGCCCCAGAATGAACCGCTTCGGCTGGCACGCTGGGCCTCGCTCCGCCTTTACGAAGAACTGCGCAAGGCCGGCCACGGCCGCCCCGCATACATTCTTCACGACGGGCCGCCGTACGCCAACGGCCCTATGCACCTGGGTCACGCTCTCAACCACGGGCTCAAGGATTTTGTCGTCAAGTCCAAGACCATGGCCGGCTTCGACGCTCCCTACGTTCCCGGCTTCGACTGCCATGGCCTGCCCATCGAGATCAAGGTGGAAGAGCAGCTTGGCCGCAAGAGGCTGGACCTGCCAGTCGCCGAAGTGCTTGCTGCCTGTCGCGTCTATGCGCAGAAGTACGTCGACCTTCAAACTTCGCAATTGTTGCGCATCGGCTGCTTCGGCCGCTGGGACAACCCGTACAAGACCATGGCTAGCAAATACGAGGCTCGCACCCTCGAGGCCTTTTACGGTTTTCTCGAAAAAGGCTTCATCTACCGTGGCCTGAAACCGGTTTACTGGTGCATCCACGACCGTACAACGCTGGCCGAGGCGGAGGTCGAGTATCAGAACCACACCAGCCCCTCGGTCTACGTGCGCTATCAGCTCACCTCGGAGGCGGCAGCCATCGATCCGGCGCTCAAAGGCAAGCAGGTTTCGACGATCATCTGGACCACCACCCCCTGGACTCTGCCCGCGTCCATGGCCGTGGCCTTTCATCCCGACTTCGAGTACGTGGCGCTGGCTGCCGAAGGCACTGCGGAGGTCTACATCGTTGCCGCCGAGTTGGCTGCCGCCGTCGCTCAAGCCTGCAAATTGGGCGCAACAACTGAGCTGGCCCGCTTCAAGGGCAGCCAACTGGAGCACGTCACCTTTCAGCATCCGTTTCTGGAGCGCAGCATCCTGGGCGCGCTGGCTACTTACGTCACCGCCGACACCGGCACCGGCGCGGTGCACACGGCGCCCTCGCACGGCGCCGACGACTTCTACACCGGCCAGAAGTACGGACTCGACCCTACCTGCCGTGTCGATGCTACAGGCCACATTCACGTGGACCCCAACGCCTGGCCGCTGGCCTTCCCGCCCGCCTTTGAAGGCATGAAAGTCTGGGCCGCTAATCCGGTCATCATTGCCATGCTGGAAGAGCGGGGCGCTCTGCTGGCCGGCCGCGATCTGGAGCATTCCTACCCGCACTGCTGGCGCTGCCACAAGCCGGTCATCTTCCGCGCCACCGAGCAGTGGTTCATCGGCATGGAGACACCGGTAAAGCGCGCGGACGGCTCGGAAACGACCTTCCGTCAGTTAGCCATCGAAGAGATCGACAAGGTGGCCTGGGACCCGGTCTGGGGCAAAGTGCGCATTACCAACATGATCGCCACGCGCCCCGACTGGTGCATCAGCCGGCAGAAGTTCTGGGACGTGCCCATCGCCGTTTTCCTGTGCCAGCAGTGCCACAAGCCGATTATTTCCGAGGAACTGAACCGCGCCGTGGTTGGCCTCATCGAGCGCGAAGGCATTGAGGCCTGGCGCACAGCCGCCGCGGACGCCCTGCTGCCCGCAGGCTCCGTTTGCGCCCAATGCGGTGGCACGGAATTCCGCAAGGAAACCGACATTCTGGACGTTTGGATTGACGCAGGCGTCAGTTGGTATGCCGTGGCCGAAACCGACCCTGACCTCAAGACGGCCTACTCAGCCTTCCAAAACGGCGAAGACGTTGAAGTTCTCTACCTTGAAGGCGCTGACCAGTACCGCGGCTGGTTCAATTCCTCGCTGTTGACCTCTGTGGCGTTGCGCGGCCGGGCACCTTATTCCCGCGTAGTCACCGCCGGCTGGACCCTCGACGAGCAGGGCCGCGCCATGTCCAAATCCCTCGGCAACGGCGTCGATCCCGTCGACATCGCCAACCGCCTGGGCGGCGAAATCGTTCGCCTATGGGTCGCCTCCGTCGATTTCCGCGAAGACATGGCCGCCAGCGAAAACCTGATGCAGCGCTGCGCCGACATCTATCGCAAGCTGCGCAACACCTTCCGGTTCCTGCTCGGCAATCTCAGCGGCTTCGAGCCAGCACGCGACCGTGTTCCCGAGAGCGAACTTCTTCCGCTCGACCGATACATGCTGGCCCGCACCCGCGACCTGACTGAAAGAATCCTCGCCTGGTATGGGGCATTCGAGTTCCATCGCGTGTATCACGCCGTCAACGACTTCGCCGTTGTGGACCTGAGCGGCTTCTATCTCGACGTGCTCAAAGACCGCATGTACACCTTCGCGCCCACCAGTCAGGCGCGCCGCTCAGCGCAAACTGTTCTCTGGCAAATCACCGAATCCCTGGTGCGTCTGGTCGCCCCCATCCTCAGCTTCACCGCCGACGAAGTCTGGGACTATCTACCCGCCATGGAAGGCCGCGAAGCAAGCGTCCACCTCGCCCAGTTCCCGCGTCCGGAAGAAATCTTCTCCGAGGACCCCGCTTCATTGCTTGAGGAATGGAAACAAGTCTTCGCGGTGCGCGATGAAGCTCTTCGCGTCCTTGAAGAGGCCCGTCAGGCAAAGCGTATTGGAAAGGGCCTTGAAGCCGAGTTGGAGATCACCGCCGCAGGCGAGCAGCTTGCACTGTTGCAACGCCACGCCACGGGGCTCAAAGAAATCGTCAACGTCTCAAAGGTCACCGTGGTTGCAGGCGACATTCTCCAAGTCACCGCCCTGCCCGCCTCCGGCCACAAATGCGCCCGCTGCTGGAACTTCATGCCCGAAGTTTCCGCCTACGGCGTCTGGCAAAACGTCTGCACCCGCTGCCAGTCAGCGCTCAGAGAAATGAACATCGATCCACCGCAGCCCTGCGAGGACGCCGCGCAATGAACAAATGCTCCGTGCCCCATTCATCGCGGCCTCATCGCGATGAGTGGGAAACCTCAAATCTCAACCGGAAACCTGTTCGAGAGGCTATCATCCCATGAGTAGAGCCGTCCCCCGCCGTCTCCCCTGGCTTCTGCTCATCTCCGCGCTCATCGTCCTCGCCGACCGCTTCACCAAACTCTGGGTCGAAGCGCACATCCGCATGGGCGGCGCAATCCCGGTCATTCCCCATGTCCTCCGCATCACCCATTGGACCAACGATGGCGCAGCCTTCTCGCTCTTTGCGGACTCCGCCTCGCCCCACATCGTCCGCCTGGTATTGGTCAGCTTCGCGAGCCTTGCCGCGCTCGTCGTCCTTGTCCTGATGGTCCGCCTCGGCAACCAGTTCACACTCACCACCGTGGCCCTCGCCCTCATCTTTGCCGGAGCCATCGGCAACGTCCACGACCGCATCCTCTACGGCTCCGTCACCGACTTCATTGAAGTCCACATCTTCAGCTATCACTGGCCCGACTTCAACGTAGCCGACTCCGCGGTCGTTATCGGCGCATGCCTGCTCCTGCTCGATTCCCTGCTGCCAAAGAAGACCCCGGCGCAGTAATCCACTCCCTCACGAGGTCTCCATGAAGTTTCGATGTTCCACCCCGCTCTCTTCCGCGTTTCTAGTCTTCACGGCCGCGCTCGCCACCCTCATTCTGCCCAACGCAAGCGCCCAGCGCCTTCCCGCAGCCGTCGTCCCCGAGCACTACACCCTCACTCTGACCCCCGACCTCAAAGCCGCCACATTCACCGGCGTCGAATCCATCGATGTGACCCTGGCCGAACCAGCCACCCAAATCACCCTGAATTCCGCCGAAATCGCCTTCCAATCCGTCACCGTCACAGCAGCCGGCAAGCGGCAAACAGCCACCGTCTCTCTCGATGCAGCCAGGGAACAGGCCACCTTCACTTTCTCCGCCCAGCTTCCCGCAGGCAAGGCAACGCTGGCCATCGCCTACACCGGCATCCTCAACAACGAACTGCGCGGCTTCTATCTCTCCAAAACCGCCACCCGCAACTACGCCGTAACTCAGTTTGAAGCCACCGACGCCCGCCGCGCCTTCCCCTGCTTCGACGAGCCTGCCTTTAAAGCCACTTACGATGTCACCCTCGTCGTCGATACCGGCGACACCGCCATCTCCAACAGCCCCATTGAGACCGACACACCCGGCCCCATCCCCGGAAAACACACGCTGCACTTCTCCAACACCCCCAAAATGTCCACCTATCTCGTGGCCTTCCTGGTCGGCGACTTCCAATGCACCTCCGCCTCCTCCGACGGCGTAGCCATCCGCGTTTGTTCCACTCCCGACAAGGTCGCGCTCGGCGCCTACGGCCTTGATATCGCGGTGAAGGTCCTTCACAACTACAACAACTACTTCGGCATTCCCTACCCGCTCAAGAAGCTCGACCTCATCGCGATACCAGACTTCGAAGCCGGCGCTATGGAGAACTTCGGCGCCATCACCTACCGCGAAACCACCCTCCTCATCGATCCCAAATCAGCCACCGACGAAGAAAAACAGACCGTAGCCATCGATATCGCCCACGAAATGGCCCACCAGTGGTTCGGCGATCTGGTCACCATGCAGTGGTGGGACAATCTCTGGCTCAACGAGGGCTTCGCCACGTGGATGGAGAGCAAGGCGGTAGCCGTTCTGCATCCTGAGTGGGATATGGACCAATTGGTAGCTGCCGATGTCGACAATGCGCTCAACATCGACTCGGCGCCCACCACTCGCGCCATTCGCGCCAAAGCCGACACACCCGACGAAATCAACCAGATGTTCGACGGCATCGCCTACGACAAGGCCGGCGACGTCCTGCTCACCGTCGAGAACTACCTCGGCGCGGAGACCTTCCGCAAGGGAGTCCATGCCTATCTCTCTGCGCACCTCTACGCCAACGCGACCGCCGAAGATTTCTGGAACGCCCAGACCGCGGCCAGTCACAAGCCCGTCGACAAAATTATGGCGAGCCTGGTAGCTCAGCCCGGCGCGCCCATCCTGACCTTTAGTGAACCGGCCGGCGGCAAGGTTTCCGTCACGCAGCGGCGATTCTTTCTAAGCCCCAGCATCCAGCCCAACCCCGCGCAGAAGTGGACCCTCCCCGTTTGCATGAAAGCCGGCCCGGACAAGCAGGACTGCCAGGTCCTCACCCCGGATGGCACGACATTGACGACGAATCCTGCGCCGGGGCTCTTCTTCGCCAACGCCGGTGGCAAAGGCTACTACCGCAGCGCCTATCCGCTCAGCGTCTATAACAAACTGGTCGGCAATGCCGAAGCCTTCCTCAGCCCCGCCGAACGCATCAGCCTCATTGGCGACGAATGGGCCCGGCTCCGCGCCAACAAGGTCACCGTGGGCGATTACCTCAACCTCGTCGCCGCGGTCAAAACCGATCCCAACGGAGAAGTTGTCGCCAACGCCTTGTCTGGCGTCAGCCTGATCTATGAGCGGGTCGCGGCCAAGCCGCAAGAGCGAGCCGCCCTGTCGGCCTGGATTCGCTCCACCTTTGCGCCCCAGTTAGCCAAACTCGGAGGTCCGGCTCAGAGCGATTCAACCTCCACACGTAAACTGCGCTCCGAGCTTTTCGGCGTCCTCGGCTATTACGGGCAGGACCCAGCCGTTCTTGCTCAGGCCCGCCAGATCGCCGAAAACTATCTCGCAGATCCAGCCTCGGTCGATCCAACCCTCAGCCAGACAGCGCTATTCATTGCCGCCAGAAACGGCGACGCCGCCCTCTTCGACCGGCTGCAGAAACTCTACGAAACTACAACCAATCCGGAGTTACAGGAAACCGCGCTCATGCTGCTGGCAGAGTTCCAGAGCCCCCCGCTGGTTCAACGCTCCCTCGACTACGCCGTCTCCAGCAAGGTCCGCAACCAGGACGCGGCCTTCCTCATTTCCAGTTCCCTTCGGACCAACGAGACCCGCGACCAGGCGTGGAAGTACATTCAGGCCAATTGGGACAAGGTCCAGGCCCAGTTCACAACCTCAACAGGTGCATACGTGGTCGGCGCAACCGGCAGTTTCTGCTCCGCCGATGCCCGCGACGATGTAAAAGATTTCTTCTCCACACACAAAGTCGCCTCTACCGACATGGCCCTCAAACATGCCCTCGAGCACATCGACGGCTGCATCGAACTCCGCACCCTTCAGGAACCGAATCTGAAGCAGTGGCTTGCCACGCAACCAAAACAGTAAGCTAAAGCCATGCCGAACTCGCGCCTTGCACCCAAGCGTAATCTGATTCTCTGCGCCTGCCTTTGCCTATTCCTCCAGGCCGCGCATCCCCAGGCCCCGGCCTCAAAGCTCCTCAGAAAGGACCCTGTCATGACCCGCCATGCTGAAGGAACCTTCGCTGCAAAGACCACCCCGCTCCCGCCAGACGACTCGACCGGTGGCGCCGCCATCGGCCGCTACGCCCTTTCAAAGCAATATCAAGGCGACCTTGACGCCACCAGCAAAGGCGAAATGCTCGGCTCCGGCGACCCCTCCAAAGGCAGCGCCGGCTACGTCGCCATCGAGCACGTCACCGGAACCCTCAACGGCCATGCCGGCTCCTTCGCACTCCAGCACCTCGGCGTCATGGACCAGGGCAAGCTTCAGCTCACCGTCTCCGTAGTCCCCGGCTCCGGCTCCGGCGCGCTCGCTGGCATCTCCGGAACCATGACCATCGTCCACGCCCCCGGCAAGCTCTCCTACACCTTCGATTACACCCTCCCCGAAGCGCAGCAATAGTCCCGAACCTGCCAAGATTCGGACTAACTAAACAACTGTCATCCTGAGCGACCGGAGCGAACCGGGGTCCCCGCGGACAGGTCTTCGTCCGTGGGGTGGGGAAGCGCAGGGAGTCGGAGGACCTGCGTCTCGGACGCACACTCTGCACCCCGACCCCGCCCACAGTTTCAGCCACCCATCAAATTCGTTACCATAACCCCATGCCCCAATTCCCTCCCGGCCAAACCCTCCTCATCGACGCCGACGATACCCTTTGGGAAAACAACATCTACTTCGAGCGCGCCATCGCCGCCTTCATCGGCTATCTCAACCACCACGAGTACACCCCCGCCCAGGTCCGCCAGGCCCTTAACGCCGTCGAGCGCGAAACCATCCTCGCCCACGGCTACGGCCTCACCAGTTTCACGCGCTCGCTGGTTACATGCTTTCACCGCCTCAGCCCCGCCCCGGTTACGGAAGAAAAGGTCCAGCAGATCCTCGCCTTTGCCCGCTCCATTGAAGAACAGGAGATTCAGCTTCTCCCCGGCGTTGCCGAAACACTGGCCCAGCTAGCCGCCCGCCATCGCCTCATCCTCATGACCAAGGGCGACCAGGCCGAACAGGCCAGCAAACTAGCCCGCTCCGGTCTCGCAGCCCACTTCTCTGCCGTAGAAATCGTCACCGAAAAAGATCCCCCCACTTACAGCGAAGTGATCCATCGCCACGAGCTCGCTCCGCACACCAGTTGGATGATTGGCAACAGCATCAAGAGCGACATCAACCCCGCCCTCGCCGCGGGCCTGCACGCCGTCTTCCTCTTTCACAAAGACACATGGGTCCTGGAGCACGCCGACCTTGACGCCGCCCCCCAGGGCCAGCAACTGCTGGAACTCGATTCCTTCCAAAAGCTAGCCGAGATTTTCTAGCGAGCCGCGGAAAGATTTGTTCGGGCGGTAGGCCGGGGATTTATCCTCGGCAAAAAGCCGATCAAATCAACGAGGGCTTTAGCCCCTGAGGTACACTCTTCACCTTTCCCCCTGCATCGACACAAGCCGCCTCCTGCCAATACATTCCAATCAGGTGTATCCTTTCCGCATGAAATCCAAGCTTGTCGTCAAGTTCCTTCTCGCATTGGCCTTCGGCTCGGTCCTCGGGGAGTTCATTCACCTGGACCACGAAAAGTGGCTCCGCCTCGGACGCGAAGCATTTCTCACCCATCAGGCAAATCAATTCGACCACGACATGATTGCGCCTGCGGTGGGCGTCATCGTCTTTTGCGCCATCTTCGCGCTCGGCATCTTCACTCTTTACGAAGGCATCGCCTTCGCCGCAGTCAAGCTCGTCTCACGCGCCCTGCCGCCAAAGACTCCGGCCCCCGGGAATCTCCTCATAAACCAGCCATAACACTGCGAAGGTCCATCCACTCGCCCGCAACACAATAGCGGGGTATCATTTACGCATGCTTCCCCGCATGTCAGGACTCCTGGTCCTGTTCACAATTCTTTCGGCAAGCTCGGCAGGGTTCCTCTGTCATTCGCAGCAGACCCAACCGGCCACGCCCGTGCGCTACCACTTCGGCGACGACCCCGACGGCAAGCTCGGCTGGGCCAATCCCAGCTTCGACGACAGCGCCTGGCCTATAGCCATTGATGGCCAATGGCCCATGCCGCCCTTCTATTACAATGGCTTTATTTGGGTCCGCTTCCGCATCCCGGTGCGCAGCGACGCCTCAGGCCCACTCGCAGTCCGCAGCTCGCGGGACTCCACTTTGGGGGGCCTCCCCTACAACCTGGCAGACGAAATCTATGTGGGCGGTGCGCTGGCGGGCCGTCAGGGCAGCCTTACCCCTCGTGTTGAATCCGACATTCGTCAGCGGGATGCGGTTTTCGACCTGCCGGCGACCGCCGCAACTCCGGGAAAGACAGCCGTGGTCGCGCTTCGAGTTTGGTGTCCTCCGCATTTGCGCAGGCCGGCCAACCCCGGAATAATCCAGATTTCCATCGATCAAACCCGCAATCTGCTGCTTGTCCGGCGCGCCGATCATGCGACCGAACTTTACGCGAACGGGCTGAACCTGGCTCTGAACGTCGGCATTGCCATCCTGGGAATTGGAATGCTCGTCGCTTGGCGTTGGACCGGCGAACGCGATTTGCTGGTGTTCGCCTGTGTGATGATTCCACAGTCGATCGTCCTGCTTGCGTGGAATT
>Ga0302319_10007083_pt1 | contig 22114 bp, 18 predicted proteins | sample Bog_T0_2_FD_203319 | JGI IMG/M metagenome (GOLD analysis project Ga0302319, IMG submission 203319) | Peat permafrost microbial communities from Stordalen Mire near Abisko, Sweden - Bog_T0_2 | ecosystem: Environmental > Terrestrial > Soil > Wetlands > Peat | place: Sweden: Abisko, Stordalen Mire... | reverse complement strand
AAAAAGAAGGCCCCAGCTTTGACCTCCCTATCGCCATCGGCATGCTCGCCGCCAGTGAACAGTTGGAAACCGATCAACTGGATAACTTTGCGATCCTTGGCGAGCTCGCCCTGACCGGCGCAGTTCGTCCCTGCAAAGGCGTTTTGCCGGTGGCCTTGCGCGCCCGGGCAGAAGGCAAAGTCGGCGTGCTGGTGCCGGTGGAAAATGCTCCTGAAGCAGCGGTTGTCGAAGGATTGCAGGTCGTGCCGGTGCAAAACTTGCGGGAAGCCGCTCAGTTTTTGGAAGGTGAAATCCAAATTGCTCCCGTGAAGGTGGATACCAAATCCATTTTTGATCAGCCTTACGAAGAGGAACTCGATTTCTTGGACGTCAAAGGCCAGGAAAACGTCAAACGCGCCCTGGAAATCGCCGCCGCCGGTGGTCACAACGTCCTGCTAATTGGGCCGCCCGGCACGGGAAAATCGATGTTGGCGAAACGGTTGCCCAGCATTCTCCCACCGCTGACCTTGGAGGAAGCGCTGGAGACCACCAAGATTCACAGCATCGTTGGTTTGCTCTCACCTGGCCAGGCACTTGTCACCCGCCGACCGTTTCGCACGCCGCATCATACCGCCAGCGATGCTGGTTTGCTCGGAGGTAACATTAATCCGACTCCCGGAGAAATTTCCCTCGCGCATCACGGCGTCTTGTTTCTCGATGAATTGCCCGAGTTCAAACGGAGCGTATTGGAGACCATGCGGCAACCGTTGGAAGAAGGCCGGGTGACCATTTCGCGCGCCGCCGGCACCATGACGTTTCCCTCGCAATTCATGCTGGTGGCCGCAATGAACCCCACGCCCGACGGAAAAATGCCTGGCGAATCGCGTAGCACGCCGCGGGAAATCCAAAATTATCTCGGCCGGATTTCCGGGCCGCTATTGGATCGCATCGACCTGCATGTGGAAGTGCCATCCGTCAAATTTCGCGACATGAGCGCCGCACCGCCCGGTGAAACCTCCGCTCAAATTCGCGAACGGGTAGTTGCCGCCCGCGAGCGGCAGCAGACTCGTTTCGCCAGCCGTCCCAAGTTGACGTGCAATGCGCGCATGGGTTCACGGGAGCTGAAAGCATATTGCGAGCTGACGGAGACGACGCAGAATTTGCTGAAGATGGCGATGACCGAATACAATCTGAGCGCGCGGGCGTACGACCGTATTTTGAAAGTGGCGCGGACGATCGCCGATCTGGCCGGCGCGAACCAGATCGAGAGCGACCACATTTCCGAAGCCATTCAATATCGTTCGTTGGACCGCCAGCTCTGGGGTTGATCGCGGAGGCGCGCTGGTTAACACCAAGGTATTATAGCGGGCACGACTACGTGGGAGTTAAAGTCTTCCCATGAGTGAAAAGGCAAACTTGCTAGTTTCGTTGATTTCGATTGTCGACGACGATCAGTCCGTCCGTGAAGCGACGACCAGCCTTCTGAAGTCCAACGGGTTTAGGGTGGAGGTTTTTTCTTCTGCCGAAGACTTTCTTGCGTCGCGCTATTTGGGTGAGACAAAGTGTCTTATTCTTGACGTGCAAATGCCGGGCATGAGCGGTTTGGAACTACAGCGGCGTTTGACGTCCGCAAACCGCGATATCCCCATTGTTTTTATTTCCGCCCACGAAAATCAGGAAGTCCGGAAGCAGGCGATTCGCACGGGAGCCATTGATTTCCTGCCCAAGCCATTTAGCGAGGAAGCCTTGCTCCGAGCAATACGCGCCGCGCTCGACCCGGCGAACGAAAACCTAAGACATCTCTAAACGATGAAACCCTCACAGCAGCCTGCAAAACCGCCGCTTTTTTTGATGTAAGTCTTTATGAATCATTCCGTCGGATTGATCCGTTGAAAACCGGCCAAAGATTGCAAATGCCAACCTAAAATGATACTGCATAATGTCAGGCAGCGGGGATATTGCGCCTCCAGACGAAAGGTTCCGAAGGCGGGTGCATACTCGTGGCCGTTCAGGATTCCGGGATCGGACTCGACCGGAAGCAAATGGACCAATTATTTGAAGTATTTTATACCACCAAACCACAAGGCATGGGGATGGGGCTGGCAATCAGCCGTTCAATCATTAATGGGCACGGCGGCAGTCTATGGGCCGAGGCCAACGACGGCCCCGGTGCCACGTTCAAGTTCACCTTGCCCATCGCCGAGGGAGGTGACGCGTGAAGCCATCAGCCAAAGCGGCCGGAAAATCCCTTGGCCCCACCGTGTTCGTCGTGGATGACGATGCCTCGGTCCGCGAAGCGCTCAGCAGCCTCATCCGTTCCGTTGACCTGAACGTGGAGACATTTTCATCCGCCCGGGAATTTCTGGGCCATGGCCGGCCGGACGTGCCAGCCTGTCTGGTGCTGGATGTACGGTTGCCGGGATTGAGCGGATTGGACTTGCAGTGTGAATTGGCCACTGCGAACAACGCGATCCCCATCATTTTCATCACCGGCCATGGGGACATCCCGATGAGTGTGCGCGCGATGAAGGCAGGGGCCGTTGAGTTTCTCACCAAGCCCTTCCGTGATCAGGAGTTACTGGACGCGATTCAGCAGGCGATTGCGCATGATCGCGAAGCCCGCCAGCAACGTGCCGAAACGGCGGAACTGCGCGCCCGTTATGACACGCTCACGCCTCGCGAGCGGGAAGTGATGGGTTTGGTGGTCAAGGGCTGCTTGAACAAGCAAATCGCCGCCGAACTGGGCACAAGTGAGATCACGGTAAAAATTCAGCGCGGGCAGGCGATGAAGAAAATGCGGGTCCAATCACTACCCGAGCTCGTGCGCATTTCGGAGAAGTTAGGCCTCGCCAATCAGTCCGAACGCCGGCCCTGAAGCTAGCTGCCTGGCCCCACAGGCTTGCAGAGTTCCTCCCCCTAAAAAACTTCAAGCCATCCAGCGCTCCGCTCACAAGCAGAGGGCGTGGAATTACATTTGGCGACACGCATCGCGGAGGGATCCCGTGACTTCGACTTCGGTTTAGTCGTCTCACACCAAGGTATACTACCACCCAACCCGATCCGAGTGTTAATCTCATCTCATGAATGAGAAACACATTGTCTTGGTTATGAAGAATGACGGGCCGCAGCAGAGGCCCTCGCCGGTAAACAAAAGATTCATCAGCAAGTCGCCCGACACTAAAGCGGACAACGATGCGTTTGTCGTTGACTGGCAGATGGAAGCAGCGGGGACTTTACCGGAAGATATATTTCCCGGCCCGCCGCCCCAACTCGCTGGCAGGCAAACAAATGGTCGAAAACAGTTCACACTTACTTTTGTTCAACACCAACTCAAGACGGACAAATAAACCAGATAAACAAAAAAAACCAAAAACACATATGAAAACAACCAAACCAATTGAACTCCATGCGACCGCAATTAAATGCTGGCCGTGCGCCAAAACGGCCACCATAGCATCGCTCGCCCTCGCGGCCAGCATCTTGACAATGTCGGCGGCCGGGGATCTAAACTCCGCTGCAGCGGACAACCCCGCCGCCATCCGTCCTTTTAAAATTAAAGTGCCGGAAGCAGACCTCGCCGACCTCCGCAATCGCGTGTTGGCAACGCGATGGCCCGAAAAGGAGACGGTTTCGGATCAATCCCAAGGCGTGCAGTTGGCAACACTCGAGGAACTCGCCAACTATTGGGGGACGGGCTATGACTGGCGCAAAGTTGAGTCGAAGCTGAATGCTTTGCCGATGTTTGTGACCGAGATCGACGGGATTGACATTCAGTTCATCCAGGTGAAATCCCGGCAACCGAATGCGATGCCGCTGCTCATCACGCACGGCTGGCCGGGCTCGATTCTGGAACTCGTGAAAGCCATTGGTCCACTTACCGATCCCACCGCCTATGGCGGCCGTGCGGAAGACGCCTTCGATGTCGTGATGCCTTCGATGCCCGGCTATGGGTTCTCCGGCAAACCGCAAACCACGGGCTGGAATCCTGACCGCATCGGACACGCCTGGGACGTACTGATGAAACGTCTGGGATACAAAAACTATGTGACTCAAGGCGGCGATTGGGGTTCGGTGATCGCGGATGCGATGGGCCGTCAGGCGCCGGCTGGTTTGTTGGGCATCCACGTGAACATGCCGGCAACGGTGCCGGCCGAAGTTGCCAAAGCCATGAACACGGGCGATCCGGCGCCGGCCGGATTGTCGGTCAAAGAGAAGGCCGCGTATGACTCGCTTAGCACTTTCTTCAAGAAGAATGCGGGATATGGCATCATGATGGTGACTCGTCCACAAACGGTGGGCTACGGATTGACGGATTCACCGGTGGGGCTGGCGGCTTGGATGTATGACAAGTTCGCCCAGTGGACATATAGCGGCGGCGATCCCGAGCGGTCGCTTACCAAAGATGAGATGCTGGACGACATCACACTCTACTGGTTGTCGAAAAGCGCCATTTCTTCCGCTCAGCTTTACTGGGAGAACAATAATAATAACTTCAACGCCGCCGACCAGAAGACCGCCGATATCAAGATCCCCGTCGCCGTGACGGTTTTTCCCGGCGAGATTTATCAGGCCCCGCGCACTTGGACCGAGCGGGCTTATCCCACGCTCAGCTACTTTCATGAGGTGAACCAGGGCGGGCATTTCGCCTCATGGGAGGAACCTGAACTCTACGCGGAAGAACTTCGCGCGGCGTTTCGACCACTGCGCGGAATTCAAGGCAACGCGGTAAATCGATAAATTCCAAAGAACAACCGGAACCAATCGCCAAGGGAACTCGGGCGTCGTTCGCAACGTCGCGCCCGAGCCCCACGGCGAAAAACCCCAGGCAACTGAACTTCGACTTTAGACACAAGCCTGACTCAATATGAAAATGAAAACCCGCTTTTCAATTCTCCTCGTGGGAGCCGCTTTGGCCATCGTTTTTATCATCATCAGACATGACGCGCAGGCGCAGGAATCCACCCTTCAGTCACGAGAAAAAACGGGTGGAATCAACGATAAAGCCTTCGGTGCGCAGTTCGATATTCCAGATGGTCTCCCGGTCTTCGTTGCCGAGATCCCTCCCGGATATCGCGACTGGAAGTTGATCTCCGTGGCCCATGAAAAAGGCAACCTCAACGATCTCCGTTCTTGCGGTCAAGGCGTATCGGGAAGGGAAGCTTCCGTTCCCGGACGGTGCGATCATTGCCCGGCTAGCTTGGAGTTATATCCCTTCGGAGGAAAACAATGATGTCTTTGGCCGGCGCCAGTCTTTCGTGGCGGGCCCGCCGGCGAACGGAATTCAGTTCATGATCAAGGAATCCAAAAAATATGCCGCCACGGGCGGTTGGGGGTTCGCACAATTCAACGAAGGTCTGCCTGCCAGCAAAGCGGTGCTTCAAGGCTGCTTCCCCTGCCATCAGGCTATCGAATCTCGCGATCTTGTCTTCACCCGTTACGCTCCGTGAGCGGGGTCATGAGCGGGGTCAGGCCTTAGTTCGGTTCGTTTTCTTGGCATGGTTTTTTCTGAATTTTGCTTTCTGCGGCGGATCGGCCCGAGTTTAGCCCGGCTTAGGAATTCACACTTTAACCACAAAGCTAATTGCTCTGCGTTGCTTGCGCTCCCTCGTTGGCAAAAGATCGCGATTGCCATAGGGGGCGCAAATGGGAGAGACTTCGCGCACGTTAGCACGGGTTTGTTCGTCGGGGGTCAATGGTATTGAAGCTTATCCAGTGGAAGTGGAAGTGAATGCTGGCGGGGCGACACCCTGACTCTAATTGTTTCTTGTAACCTCCTCAATTCTGCAAAGCCTTAAAAGGGAAAATTTTGTGACTCATCAGACCCCCAAGGTGTGCCCCACGTCATAAATTTCCCTGTGTTTGACACCAAGTTGCCTGCTTTCCTGGAATGCGGCCGTGGGTCCAAACTATAGTTTGACCCCTAGACTGACTCTTAAGAGCAGAGCACACAGCCTGCAATTTCGATGAAAGAAGGGTTCGCTTCCCTTCAGCCGCTCTAGTCACTCAGGGCTCGTGCCGACCGATGAAGTTCTCCAAAACGCGCATATATGACTTTGCTTCCTCCACATGCGCCATATGGGAACTGTTTTCGAACAGAGTCCATTCCGAACCTCGGATTCCCTCATGCACCGTCCGCGCGATGAGTGGAGTCGCCTCGTCGTACTTGCCAGAGGTGACAAGGGTCGGAACATTGATCCGGGACAATTGACCGGTAACGTCCCAATTCTTGAGAGTGCCCGTAACGTGGAATTCGCTCGGTCCATTCATGGTATGATAGACCTCGGGATGTTCTTCCAACTTGGAAAAGGTCCGCTTCACGTAATCAGGGTTGGGCACCACACGGCACACATGGCGGTTGTAGAACTCCATCATGACGGAATGATACTCCGGCGAGTTGGTCGTTCCGGTGGCCTCGTGTTTCAGGAGGATCGCGTTAATTGCAGGAGGTAATTCTTTGCGCAAGCGGTTGGCTTCCTGTACCCACTGAATCATGCTGGCTGGAGAACTGGCAATCGTCGCACTCACAACACCCGGTGGCTGGCGAATCAAATATTCCATCGCCAACATTCCGCCCCAGGACTGCCCGAGAAGATGGATTCTCTCAAGGCCGAGTGCCTCGCGAATCGTGTCAATCTCTTCGCAATACAAATCAACCGTCCACATTTCCGGTTTGGAGACATCTATATGGGACAAACCGCACCCGAGTTGGTCGTAAAAAATCACCCGCCGGCCCGTATGCGCCAAGGCTGCCAGGGACCACAAGTAATCATGGCACGCGCCGGGTCCGCCATGTAGAAGCAGAAGTGGAAGCTTGCCGACGTCTTCCTGTGCCCCCACAATCTTGTACCAAGTCCGATAGCCCTTGAACGGAATGAATCCTTCGGTAACGGTTGGTGGCATGAGTCCTTGAGTTTGCAAAATCAGTTAAAAACGTCGGCCAAGAGTTTTCTTAAATGTAAGCGTTGTCCAGCCCCAAAAACTTCTCAATTTCAGTCGGGAATGTCAACCATGAGCGGGGTCACCCCTTAGTTCGGTTCGTTTTCTTGGCATGGTTTTTTCTGATTTTGCTTTCTGCGGCGGCTCGGCCCGACTTTAGCCCAGCTTAGACATTCACACTTTAACCACAAAGCTAATTGCTCTGCGTTGCTTGCGCTCTCTCGTTGGCAAAAGATCGCGATTGCCATAGGGGGCGCAAATGGGCGAGAATTACGCATGTTAGCACGGGTCTGTTCGGCGGCGGTCAATGGTGTTGAGCTTATTCAGTGAAAGTGGAAGTAAACGAAGGCTGGGTCGATACCCTCATCGTCATCGGCATGCTCGCCGCCAGTGAACAGTTGGAAACCGATCAACTGGATAACTTTGCGATCCTTGGTGAACTCGCCCTGACCGGCGCGGTGCGCCCCTGCAAAGGCGTTTTACCGGTGGCTTAGCGCGCCCGTGCCGAAGGCAAAGTCGGAGTGCTGGTGCCGGTGGAAAATGCTCCGGAAGCAGCGGTCGTCGAAAGGTTGCAAGTCGTGCCGGTGCAAAACCTGCGGGAAGCCGCGCAGTTTTTGGAAGGCGAAATTCAAATCGCTCCGGTCAAGGTGGACACCAAATCCATTTTTGACCAGCCCTACGAAGAGGAACTGGATTGCTTGGACGTCAAAGGCCAGGAAAACGTCAAGCGCGCCCTTGGAATCGCCGCCGCCGGCGGTCACAACGTCCTGTTGATTGGTCCGCCTCGCACGGGAAAATCGATGCTGACGAAGCGGTTGCCCAGCATTCTCCCGCCATTGACGTTGGACGAAGCGCTGGAGACCACCAAGATTCACAGCATCATCGGCTTGCTCGCACCGGGCTAGGCGCTCGTCACCCGGCGTCCGTTCCGCACGCCGCATCATACCGCCAGCGATGCCGGTTTGCTGGGAGGCAACAGCAATCCGACCCCCCGCCGAAATTTCCCTCGCGCATCACAGGGTCTTGTTTCTGGATGAGTTGCCGGAGTTCAAACGCAGCGTTTTGGAAACCATGCGGCAGCCGTTGGAAGAAGGGCGGGTGACCATTTCCCGGGCCGCCGGCACCATGACTTTTCCTTCGCAGTTCATGCTGGTGGCCGCCATGAACCCAACGCCGGACGGAAAAATGCCCGGCGAATCGCGCAGCACCCCGCGGGAAATCCAAAATTATCTCGGCCGGATTTCCGGGCCGTTGTTGGACCGCATCGACCTCCATGTGGAAGCGCCATCGGTCAAATTTCGCGACATGAGCGCCGCACCGCCCGGCGAAACTTCGGCGCAAATCCGCCAACGCGTGGACGCCGCCCGCGAACGGCAGCAGAGTCGTTTCGCCAGCCGTCCCAAGTTGACGTGCAATATGCGCATGGGTTCGCGGGAGCTAAAGGCATATTGTGAGCTGACGGAGACGACCCAGAATTTGCTGAAGATGGCGATGACCGAATACAATCTTAGCGCGCGGGCGTACGACCGTATTTTGAAAGTGGCGCGGACGATCGCCGATCTGGCCGGCGCGAACCAGATCGAGAGCGACCACATTTCCGAAGCCATTCAATATCGTTCGTTGGACCGGCAGCTCTGGGGCTGATCGCGGAGGGCTTTATTTTGCTGATCCGACCAATTTCAGCAACCCGGGGAAATGTTTGCTCAAGTCCCGGCGGCGCAAGGAGGTCATGCATTTGGTGCCTTCCACTTGGGTGAAGATAATTCCCGCGGCGCGCAGCACTTCAAAGTGGTGCGAGCGCGTTGCCTTGGAAATCTTGAGTCGAATTTCGCCGCAGGTGAGTGAACGTCCCTTGGCCGCCAGCAGTTCGCGGACGATGGTCACCCGGCAGGGATCAGACAATGCATGCATCACGGCAGGCAGCGAAACCTCACGCAGCGCCGGATGGGAATATCTTTTCACGACGAGATAAGATGCCACCAAAGCGATGGTTCGACAATGGTCGAATTGCTTTTGACAGGCGCGAAAACCGGAAGTAGGTTCGATGGGTATCGAACAATTGTCCGGAGTTAAATCAATTGTTTAAAATTACCGAAAATAAAATATGCCCTCTCTTTTTGTCGCCGTTCATATTGGCGCGTGGAATCTTCCCAACCGTATGGTCATTCCCGGCGGGAAGGGCTATACGGATTATCCCTTTTTGCGCGAGGCGGCATAATGAAATCGGATTTCAAAATTATTCTGTCCGTGCTGGATCTGGCGGCGGTTCGCGAGGGCGGAACGATTGCGGAAAGTTTTCGCAACACCTTGACGCTCGCACAAAATGTTGAGGGGTGGGGGTATCGGCGATTTTGGCTGGCGGAGCATCATAACATGCCCGGAATTTCCAGCGCGGCAACTGCGGTATTGATCGGTTACGTGGCCGGCGCGACCAATACCATTCGGGTGGGTTCCGGCGGCATTATGCTGCCGAATCACGCGCCGCTGATCATTGCGGAACAGTTTGGCACGCTGGAAACGCTTTATCCGAGGCGCATCGACTTGGGCCTTGGGCGGGCCGCGGGTTGCGATCAATGGACCGCGCATGTCATCGCGCGTGATCCACATGCAGGCGAAAGATTTCCGGAGATGGTTCAGGAATTGATGACCTATTTTGGTCCGGCTTCGCCGCATCAACGCATCCAAGCAATTCCGGGAACGGACACGCGAGTGCCATTGTGGCTGCTGGGATCGAGCACTTTTAGCGCGCAACTGGCGGCCATGCTCGGTCTGCCATTCGCCTTTGCCGGACAGTTCGCACCGGGGATGCTATTTGAAGCGATTGGATTGTACCGGGCAAATTTCAAACCATCCGCGGCTTTAAGCGACCCGTATGTGATGATCGGATTGCCGGTCCTGGCGGCAGACACGGATGAAAACGCCGAACATCTTGCCACCTCCGCCCGCCAGCGCATTCTCCGCCTGATTCGCGGCCAACCCATTTTCACGCCGCCGCCCATTGCGAGCATGAACGGTTTGTGGAATCCTGAGGAACAACGCGCGGTGGAATCGCATTTAGCCGCGGCAGTCATTGGGGGGCCGTCCACCGTTCACCGGAAGCTGCGGGAGTTTTTGCAGGAAACGGGCGCGAATGAACTGATTTTGCATTCAGACTTCTACCGGTTGGAAGACCGATTGCATTCGTACGAAATTGTTTCCGATCTGCTCTCAATCAAACATAATCAATAATATGGAATACAGACACCTCGGCGGTTCGGGCCTGCGGGTCCCCGTATTAACACTCGGGACGGGCACCTTTGGCGGCAAGGGTGAATTTTTTTCCGGCTGGGGAACGAGCGGAGTGGCCGAAGCAACGCGGTTGGTGGACATCAGTCTCGAAGCCGGGCTGAACATGTTCGACAGTGCCGATTTTTATTCGGGCGGACTGGCGGAAGAAATCCTCGGCAAGGCGATTGCGGGGCGCCGCGCTGAAGTTTTGATTTCCACCAAGGCCACCTTTCGTGTCGGCGCGGGGCCGAACGATGTGGGCTCTTCGCGCATTCATCTAATCCGCGCCGTGGAGGGCTCGTTGAAGCGCCTGGGCACTGATTACATCGATCTCTTTCAACTGCATGGCTTTGACACGTTCACACCGGTGGAAGAAACCTCAAGCGCGCTGGATGACCTAGTGCGGGCGGGAAAGCTTCGTTACGTTGGCTGTTCCAATTTTTCCGGATGGCATTTGATGAAGTCGCTGGCCATCGCGGAAAAATATGGTTACGCGCGCTATGTGGCGCATCAAGCGTATTATTCGCTCGTCGGCCGTGATTACGAATGGGAACTGATGCCGCTCGGCCTGGACCAGAAAGTTGGTGCGGTCGTGTGGAGCCCGCTCGGCTGGGCGCGGTTGACGGGTAAAATTCGTCGCGGTCAGCCGCAGGCCCCCGGCTCGCGCCGACAATCCAAACTTATCAGCGATGCCGGCCCGCAAATTCCGGACGAATATCTCTATACAGTGGTGGACGCGATTGATGAAATCGCCCAGGAAACCGGCAAAACGGTTCCTCAAATCGCTTTGAACTGGCTGCTCCAGCGGCCAACGGTCGCCACCGTCATTATCGGGGCGCGCAACGAAGGGCAACTCCGGGCCAATTTGGAGGCGGTCGGCTGGAAACTAACGGCGGAGCAGATCGCTAAATTGGACGCCGCGAGCGCGGTACCGGCTCCTTATCCTTATTGGCACCAGCACAGTTTTCCGGAAATTAACCCGTGGCCGGTGTAATTCGATACCCCATCGCCCGAATTACCAGCCGGCGACGACCAGTTTGCCGATGGTTTTGCCGCTTTCGCTTTGGGCGTGGGCTTTGCGCATACTTGCGGCGTTGATGGGTGAAAATGTTTCGGTCAGCGTGGTTTGAACTTTTCCCGCTTCAAATAGTTTCGCCGCTTCATTCAATATCCAGCCCTGTTCGCCCATGTCCGGGGTTTGAAACATGGAGCGCGTGAACATAAAGGTCCACGAAAACGAGGCGCTCTTGCTCTTGAGCAACCCGAGCTCGATCGGCTTCGCATTTTCAACGATGCAAACGATGTGGCCCTGCGGACGAATCAATTCGGCCATCACGGCCCAATAGGTGTCCGTGTTGTTGAAATTGGCAATGTAATCCACTTCCTTGTGACCCAGCGCAGCGAGCTGTCCGGGCAACGGCTGGCGATGATCGATCACTTGATCCGCGCCCATTTTTTTAACCCACACCTGCGTTTCGGGGCGGGAGGCCGTGGCGATGACGGTGAGGCCGGCTAATTTTGCCAACTGAATGGCGATGGAACCCACGCCGCCGGCGCCGCCGATGATCAGCAATGATTTGCTGTGGTTATCCGCGCTGCGATCAATTCCAATCCGGACAAATAATGATTCCCAGGCAGTGAGCAAGGTGAGGGGCATGGCAGCAGCTTCGGCAAACGACAGGTTTTTTGGCTTGTGGCCGACCAGGCGTTCATCGACCAACTGAAATTCAGCATTGGATCCCGGGCGCGTGATGCTGCCGGCATAATAAACTTCGTCACCCGCTTTAAAGAGGCGGACTTCCGGGCCGACACTGTCGACAATGCCTGCCGCATCCCAACCCAGAATTTTGGGCGAGGATTCCACCTTGGGCTTGGGTGACCGGACTTTGCAATCAACGGGGTTGACGGATACGGCGTGAATTTTTACGAGAAGATCGCGGCCTTGGGCAGTGGGGCGGGGCAATTCGACGTCCATTAAGGAATGCGGATCAGAGATGGGCAAGTACTGGGTGAGCGCGACAGTTTTCATGGCGAAATTGGTTATGCGATTTTCGACTGATATAGCTAATTCATCCATCGATCTTAAAGACCGCCAAAAAAAATTCTACATAATGAGACCAAGGCAGCGGGAATGCCTGGGCGAGGTCGGACAGTATAAAGGTCGGGGCGGAAGAATTTCCCGCCGGGGTCTCGGATTGGGCAGACAATGTCTGCGAAATTTCTGCCTGCCCTGATGGTAGAGGCGTCTCCACTTCATTCTTGCCGTATCGCTTTTGGCGGATTTCTTGCGTCCACTTTGAACTGGGGTTTTTAGGCTTTGCACTCATGCGACAAGCGCCAGAATGCGTTCATCGAAGATCTGATTCAAGTCATTCCCGAGGAGTTAACAGGTTTTTGCGCCACCCTTTTCCGCAAAAAAATACGTTCGCCCGGGCGCCAATGAGTTGGCGAGGGCGAACGGGCGAAATATTTTTTAGCCGGCCGGGGATCAGTGAACGGCGACCAGGCGGGACGTTCGTTTGGTCACGAGACGGGGGCCTTTGGCGGCGGCTTTGGCTGAGAGCCGAGGGGTCTCGACGGCATCAGCGGCGGGGGCGGGTTCTTCGGGGAGGTAAAGGTAACGTCCGCAATTGCCGCAGAGGCAAACGTCCGTACCGCGCTTCAAGCTTAACACAACACCGACGGGGACGCTCATGTGACAGGCGGTGCAGTTTTGGTTCCGCAAGAGAGCCACGCCTTTTTTGCCGCTGTCGCACAAACGTTGATAATGAGCCAGGACGGGCGCGGGGATCTGGGCGCGCAATTCCTTGACTAATTCTTCGGTGTTGGGTTTAACAGTTTCTTCAAATTCGAGGGCTTGCAACTCGAATAGATTTCGCATCATCTGGTTCATAAATTCAACTGTAACACTTTTTTTTTAAATTCACAGGAACTTCTCCAGTGAAGTTGATGTCGGCGAGCAGGAGACTCGAACTTCTGATGGGCTATCATCCACTGGCGCTCATGCCCCCGCCGAGTTCAGCTTCACAGGCAACCGGCACTGGTTCCTCCTGAACCGGAAGGATTCGATTGGGTCGGTCGCGCTGGCTTGATCTTTTTGCGCAGAGACTTCGTTGTTCGGCACTTACAGATCCATGACGGATATGCGCGTGCCTCACTCCTCGTTCTGCGCAAAAATCTGCGGCGCAATCGCTTCCCTCCCAACTGAATCGTTCCGGTGAAGGATTTTCCTGTGCCGGTTCCCAGTGATATCTGTTGCCACCGGGCAACCGGTTAATTAATGCTGCGGCTGCACCGGCGCGGGCTGTTGTTTACGGCCCTGGCGGCGCTGGGCTTTCGCTTGTACCTTCGGCTCAGGACTTAACGGGGTCTGATTGACGGCGGGAGTAGCGGCGAGGGCGGGAGTGGCCGGGGTCGCGGACGGACAAGAACAAGGATTTGATTCGCTCATAATAGTAATTTTATATTTATGGTTGTCTAATCAACCGAGTGTTCCTAATGCAACCGACATGCCACTTGGCTGGTGGCGATAAAATTGATCCAAGTGGCTTATGTTCAACTGAAAGCGAGACGACTTGGAATGCTGTATTAATTTGTTCATGGGTGTTTGGTGCAATCTTTGCACTAGGACTCGATCTTTGGTGCAGACTGGCTGGCCGCCACGATTTCCTTGGGAACCGTGTCGAGCAGACCATATTGTTTTAGTTTGTATTGCAACGACCGCCGACTCACGCCGAGCGCTTTTGCGGCTTCGGCGCGGTTGCTCGTAACGTGGGCGAGGGTTTGGCGGATCAAAAGTTTTTCCACGTTGGCGAGCGGTGTTCCGGGCCGCACCGTGAACGTGACTGAATTTGTGTCGTATTCGCGCAGGAAATCCGGCAGCGCCGCCACTTCCACCACAGTTGCCCGACTGGTGATGACCATGCGTTCAACCGCATTGCGCAACTGGCGGACATTTCCCGGCCAAGGGAAGCGCTGACAAATCTCCAAGGCTTCAGGCGACATCCGCTTGCGGCCGCGCTTGTGTTTGGCTCCAAATGTTTCAAAGAACCTGGCAATCAACAAAGGAATATCCTCCGCGCGCTCCCGCAAGGGCGGCATGACGATGGGCACGATGTTCAACCGATAAAAGAGGTCCTCGCGGAATTTTCCGGCGGCGACGGATTCGGGCAGTTTTTTGTTGGTGGCGGCGATAATTCGCACGTTGACGCGAATTAATTCGGCGCCGCCGACCATGCGGAACGCGCCGTCCTCGAGCACGCGCAGCAAATCGCCCTGACCCTTGGGGGAAAGATCACCGATTTCATCCAGAAACAAGGTGCCCCCATCGGCCAATTGGAAGCGTCCATTCTTTTGGGCGACCGCGCCGGTGAAGGCGCCTTTCACGTGGCCGAACAGTTCCGCTTCGAGCAATTGTTCGGCAAAAGCGGCGCAATTGACCGAAATGAAGGGTTTATCGCGTCGTTGGCTGTGCGTATGAATCAAGCGGGCGGCGATTTCCTTGCCGGTGCCGCTTTCGCCTTCAATCAGCGCCGTGACATCGCTCTGGGCCACCTCCTCGATCAGTCGCGTGACGGTGCGCATGTTTTCGCTCTCGCCAATCATGGGATTTGGCTCGGCGCACTTTTGCAAGCGCGACTTCAGCTCATGGTTTTCGACGATAACGGCCTGATATTCCAAGGCCTTTTGAACTTGGAGCCGCAGCCGTTTGAGATCAATCGGTTTGGGCAGATAATCGTAAGCGCCCAGGCGCATTGCTTCCACGGCATTTTCCACGGTGCTGAAGGCGGTCATCAAAATGAACAGGGTATCGCGGCTGTGTTCGCGAATCTGGGCCAACAATTCCAAGCCGCTCGCGCCGGGCATTTTGACATCGGAGACGATCAGGTTATACAGCGTCTCCGTGGCCATTTTGAGTGCCGTGGCCGCATCGCGGGCGGCATCCACAAGGTAGCCTTCCCGGCGCAATCCTTCCTGAATCCCGGCGCAAAGCGCGGGTTCATCGTCGACCACTAAAATCTTTATCCTTGGGTTTTCCACGGTCACTCCTTGCGATTCAGCGGCAGGGTCAGAAGGAAGATTGCTCCCCCAGCGGGCGCGTTCTCGGCGCGCAGATTGCCGCCATGGGCCACGGCGATCTGTTGTGCGATCCAAAGCCCGAGGCCGTTGCCATCGGGTTTGGTGGTGAAATACGGATCAAAAATGTCGCCCAATTTGTCGGGAGGTACGCCGGGGCCGGTGTCTTGCACGGAGAGTTGGAGGTTTTCGCCGACGGTTGCGGCGCTGACTTTTACGTGGCCGTTATCGCTGGTCGCTTGAATGCCGTTGATGATGATATTCAGCAGGGCCTGGGTCAGCCGGACGGAATCCGCCCGAATGGATGGCAGGTCCGCAGCCAGTTCGGTTTGGATTTCGACTTTGCGCGCGGAGGCTTCGGGTCGCAACAGGTCGCAGACGTGGGTGACAACTTTGTGAATATCAACCGATTCCAATTCCAGTGACGAGGGCCCGGTCAGCTTGAGAAACCGTTCCACGATGTTTTCCAAACGGTGCAACTCACCGTGAATGATGCCCAACCGGGAGGCGAGCTGCGTTTGAGCGGGTGCCGATAATGTGTTCAGGTCTTCTTCAAGTAGCTGGAAATGAACGCCTAACGAGCTGAGCGGGTTGCGAATCTCATGGGCAAGCCGCTTCAGCAACCGGGCGAGCAGGTCCTGCTTTTCGGTCGTCGGCAATTGCGCCTCGTCTTGATCCAAGGCTTTCGTTAAGAGATTGTCGGTCACTACACCTTTAACATGAGGGACCTACGGCGGCCAGCCAACCATGGATTGCCAATCTGCGGCTCGATTTTGCTTCGTCCGTTTGGGATTTTCACGGGTGATTCCGGTTGTGGCGCCCGTGGAATGAAACCGAATCGTTTCGATTTTTTGCGTGTATTCATCTGATTCACCTGTAATCTGACCGCCGCAGTTTTTTCGAGGACTAGAATACCCTGGGCGAAATGCGCCAGGCGCTGGCCTTCGACTGCACATTTTTAATCTTATATGAACAAAATCCATTTGATCGGCGGCGAAAAAGGCGGCGTGGGCAAATCCGTGGTGGCGCGGGTGGTGGCCCAATACCTGATTGATAAAAATATTCCGTTCCTCGGTTTTGATACCGATCGTTCCCACGGATCGCTTTTGCGGTTCTACGCCGGCTATGCGTCGCCGGTGGTGGTGGATAATTATGAAAGCCTCGACGCCATTGTCGAAGCTGCGGTCGACCAACCGGACAAACGGGTGCTCGTGGATCTCGCGGCCCAGACGCATGATCCGCTGGTGAAGTGGATGGACGAGTCGGGAGTGTTGGAAACGGCGGAAGAACTCGGGGTATCGTTCGTTTATTGGCATGTGATGGATTCCGGCAAGGATTCGGTCGACCTGTTGAAGAAACTACTTGATCGTTTTGGTTCCCGGCTTAACTACGTCATCGTCTTGAACCAGTTGCGCGGAGATAATTTTGAAATTTTTGACAAATCCGGCGAGCGCGAACACGCGCAAGGATTGAATGCGAAAATTATCACACTCAAGTGCCTGCATGAGCCGGTGATCAACAAGATCGATGCCGGCAGCACCAGCTTTTGGGCCGCCAAAACCAAGAGTGTCACGGAGGTCAAAGGTTTGGGGCTCATGGAACGTCAGCGCGTGAAACTCTGGTTGCGCGCCGCATACGAGCAGATCGACACCGTGGAGGTCTAGCCTTCTCCTGCCTTTCGCATTTTCCCGGCAGCACCCCGCGCGTGTCGGCGCGCGGGGGGCGACGGAATTATTTAACCGCAAAGAACACATAGAACCCAGAGAGATGGGTGTTATACGTTTGTCCGGCGCCCGCCGGTTGGCGGTGTTTTGAGTTTCGCAAAATAAAAAAAGCATGGTTAAAATCACTTGAATTCAAGTGAAAACAGCTGAATTCAAGGACTTACCAAGCGGGGCTTGGATCCAATGCGGTCTCCCGACCGCGGCACAGGCGGATGCCAGAGGGTGAGAGTACTGACGGTGCATATTGATTGGACGGCGATTGGCTTGGGTAAGCGGGTTCATGCCGAAGGCGCTTTTTCATTTTTCCGAGAGTTGACGGGTGGCTTCGTCGCTGGCGGTTCGAAAGCGGTGGGGCACCGCCGCTGTCCAAGACGCTTCGCGGCAACGTGACGTTGCATCCCACGGCGTCCTCCCGGATGCGGCACAGGCGGAGGCCAGGGCGAATTGATTGCGAGGGAAGTTTTCATGAGTCTTTTCTGGGAATTATGACATGGCTTTCGAATTTTGCACGTTTCCCGCTAACACGAAATGAAGGGCTAAATTTTGAAGGGAAAGTTGCGGAAAGAATCACGTTAGCACGTGATAACTTGTAACTTCAATTATTTTTCGGGAACCGCGGTATTGCCGATTACGGTGAAGGTGCCCGTGCAGCTGTTACCGGCGAGAGGGTTGCGCTTATCCCGTCCCATAGAGCGGCCAGTCAGGCTCATGGTGTCACTTTCCAGGAACCGCGAAATGGTTGTGCTGTTTTTCAACGACTTAGGCGATCTCATCCCTTCCCAATACGCCCCATTTATTTCAACGACTGACGTGGCCTCACTCCTCACCCCTGCCGCGGACTCGCTCGCGCCCGCTCGCCCGGCCCTCACGGGCCTCCGGCTCCGCCGAATTCCTATCGCTGCTTTCCCAAGCAGCAATAGTCTCCTCGTTGAGAGGAGAAGGGCGCCGCGTTGGGAAATTGCCAGGTATTTTCGATGACTTTTTGCGGCAACTTCAATCAGGTTCAGGGGTTCAATGCGCGAACTTCGTTTCGGGGAAATCTCACCCTTAATCCCTCTCCCCGAACCATAGAACGCGGTTGGCGATTGATATGTGATGATCTTGTTGGAAGATTTCTACGAAATGATTGCCTTTTTATGGTACAGAAAGTCTCTGGCGTTTTAGAGGCTGAATGGCCCATTGGAACCTTACTTACAGCTACGTACGCATCGGGGGCTCTTGGGCTGCAAGTGGATTTGTGTCCCATTCGTAACATATTGCCGATTGACAGGGGGTGGGGAGTACATGATATAAGTCTGCCCGCAGGGAATAAGGGGCAGCCTCTTGTTCAAATCAATCAGAACGGAAATTTGGTTCATGCGGAAACTTTATGAAGGTTAACGTAGTTCGGTATCTGGGGAGGCATTTTGTCTTCTGGTTCGGGGTGGCAATCGCACTTTTGTCGGCGCAAGCGGAGACGGTGCAAACGAATCTGGCGGTGACGACGCAGCAGTCGCCCAGCCTGAACGGGGGAACCATCCAAGGTTCATTGCAGGAACTCACGGGCGCATCGTTCAACGTCAATAGTGGTTTTAGCCTGACCGGCGACCTGCTGGTTCCCGGCACGCCGACGCTCACCCTGAATGGCAGTCCGACGTTTTCCGGGACGGTTGTCGGCAGCGGCAGCACTTCGCCGACCGGTTATCCAATCACGCTGAATAGCGGTTGTTCCCTGCGTTATTTGCGAACCCGGACCACGCCCATCACTTTGCCCAACGTGCCCGCGCCGCCCGCGCCCACGGGGACGCGCAGCGTGAACATCAACAGCGCCGGGCAGTCTTATGGCGCGGCGAGTACTTTGAATAACCTCACGCTCAATGGCAATGTGGGGGTGTATTCGCTGCCGCCGGGAACGTATGGAACCTTTGCGGTGAATGGCGGAGCGGGTTTGATTTTGGGCGTGACCGGAGCGGTTCAGGCGGTGAGCTACAACCTGCAAAATCTGAATTTAAACAGCGGTTCCAGTGTGCAAGTCGTGGGACCGGTGGTGTTGACGGTGGCCAACGGATTTTCGGCCAACGGCGTGCTGGGGGCCAGTAACAATCCCACGTGGCTGCAAGTGCAAGTGGCCAGCGGGGGTTTGACACTTAACAGCGGTTGCACGCTTTACGGTTCGGTCCTGGCGCCGCATGGAACGGTGTGCATCGATGGCAATTCGACGCTCGCGGGCGTGTCGGCCAGCCAACAGTTTACCCTGAACAGTGGCGGCTTGGTGCGGTGGAGCGGCGCATCCACCCAAACCAATAGTCCACCGCCGACGGCCACTCCGCAAAGCATCACGCTGGCCGAAAACACCTCCACCAACATTACTCTGACCGGTTCTGATCCTCAGGGAAAAGCGCTAACTTATGCGTTGCCAACTGTGCCCACACACGGAACCGTCAGCGGCACCCCGCCGAGCGTGACGTACAAACCGGCCACCAATTATTTTGGCAGCGATTCGTTTACGTTTGATGTGAACAACGGCACTACAAACTCGGCGCCAGCGACGATTTCGTTGACGGTTTCGCCCGTTTATTATCTCCCTACGGCGTTTGGCCAATCGCTTACGAATCTGGAAAACGCCGCGTTGCCGGTGACCCTGACGGGGAGTGATCCCGAAGGATATGCTTTGGCGTATTCGGTAGTGGCGCAACCGACCCACGGGACTTTGAGCGGCACCGCTCCGAGCCTTAGCTATCTGCCGGCGACCAACTATTACGGGAGTGATGCCTTCACGTTCCGGGTGAATGACGGTGTGAGCAACTCACCCGTGGCGACGATCAGCATTACGAACCGGGCGGTGGATTATCCGCCGGTGGTGGCGGCGGGGGCCAGCCAGAGCATTATCTGGCCGAGCAATTTGGTGAATCTGGCCGGGACGGTAAGCTACGCGAATTTCCCGGGAACGGTGGACAGAGTCCGGTGGAGTGAGGTGAGCGGGCCGGGCAGTGTCACGTTTGGCGACGCGTCCAGCGCGGTGACCACGGCGACATTCAGCACCAACGGGGTGTACCGGTTGCAATGGTTCGCCAGTGATTCGTTTTTGAGCGCGAGCAACAGTATGTGGGTGACGGTGGATCAGGCGCCGACGGTGACAATCGCCTCCCCGGCAATGATCAACTGGCCAAATACCCAGGTTACGTTGTCAGGCACGGTGACGGATGACGGTTTGCCGACGGGCGGTGCTCTGGTCACAACCTGGAGCCAGGTGAGCGGCCCGGGATCGGTGAGTTTTTCGACGGTGACAACGAGTAATGCTTTGACCGGGAGCGCGATTACTAATGCGGTGAACGGGACGGCCACGTTCACTGCATCCGGCGTGTACACGCTGCAATTGACGGCCAGCGACGGCTATGCCACGAATCATGCCACGACGACGGTGATCGTCAATGCCCCGCCGGTGGTGAGCGCCGGCGCCGACCAGGCCATTGCCTTGGGCTCGCCGGTGGCTTTGGCGGGAAGTTTCACCGATGACGGCATTTCGGGCCTTTCGGTGACGGTGCAATGGACGCAAACCAGCGGGCCGGTTGGAGTGGCCATCGCCAACCCGAGTGCCACAAACACGGCCGTGAGCTTTACCCAGAGCGGGGTCTACGGATTCCAATTGATGGTCGGCGACGGCATGACGAATGGCAGCTCCCAGACGACCATCACGGTTTATCAAGCCCCCAAGGTGACGGTGGCGTCGCCGGCGCTCGTCCCCTCCCCAAACAACGAAGTTTCTTTGAGCGGCACGGTGACGGACGACGGTTTGCCCGTCGGCGGGACATTGACCGCGATTTGGACTGAGGTAAGCGGGCCTGGTTCGGTGACTTTCTCGCCCGCAGCGCAGAGCGACTCGTTGTACGGCGTTTCGACAACGCTTTCTCCTTCGATCACGGCCTCGTTCAGTGCTGCCGGGCAGTATGGGCTACGCTTGACGGCCAACGATGGCTTGGCCGCCGCTCATGCCGATGTGACAGTGACGGTGAATCAGCCGCCGGTGGTGAACGCCGGGACTAATCAAACCGTTTTGGCAACGAACCAAGTCATGCTGTCCGGCTCGGTGGCCGATGACGGCGAGCCTGCCGGAGCCACCTTGACTGCTGTTTGGGGCACTGTGAGTGGGCCGGCGGCGGTATTGTTCCATCCGCCCGTCCAAAGCTCGACGCTCGGCGGCGTGAGCCTGTCCAATCCGATTATCGCCACGGCTACGTTCAGTCGTCCGGGCATCTATATTTTAAGTCTGACGGCGAATGATTCGGTCGCGACCAATGCGAGTTTGGTTACGATCACGGTTGATTCCATCGGTGCGACCAACGCCCCGCCGGTCGTTTCGGCCGGTCCGGACCTGTTTCTAAGCAATGTGCCGGGCGTCGGAACATTAAATGGCAGCGTCAGTGACGATACGCTTCCACTGGGAGCGACGCTGACTCAACAATGGACCGTTGTTGGCGGACCTGGCGTGGTCTCGTTCAGCAACGCGACTTCGCCGGTGACGACGGCCACATTCAGCACCAACGGTATTTATATATTGCAGTTGACGGCCAATAACGGGGAATCGCAGGGCAGCCGTCTGGTGGAAGTGCGGGTGGAGACGTTGTGCAATGCGGAAGACTCGCAAGGACTGGCGGCCTGGTGGCCGGCCAATGGAACGGCAGAGGATGTCATGAGCGGAAATGAGGCCATTCTTGGGGGCGGAACGGGGTATGCCAATGGTGAGGTGGCGCTGGCGTTCAATTTTGACGGACAGAGCGATTCTGTCTGGATGCCGGCGGAAACGAACTACGATGTGGGGAGCAGTGCGGCCGGGTTTACGGTGGAGTTTTGGATGGCTGCGAACAGTTTTGAAAATGGCAGTTTGCTGGGTTGGTCCCATGGGGTGCGGGTGGAGCGTTTTGGCCAGACTTGGGGTGGAGATAGTTTGGTCTGTTATTTGGGGGCGAACAATCAGGCGGTGGCGACGTCTGGTTATCTATGGTATTACAATACCTGGGGGTGGACCCATGTGGCGGTGACGTACGACCGTCCGTCGGGGATGGCGAAAATATACATCAACGGGGTGTTGTCGGGAACGGCAAATGTGGGCACGAATCTGTTGACGACGGCCAGCGATTTCTATCTCGGGCAAG
>Ga0302319_10007081_pt1 | contig 22120 bp, 18 predicted proteins | sample Bog_T0_2_FD_203319 | JGI IMG/M metagenome (GOLD analysis project Ga0302319, IMG submission 203319) | Peat permafrost microbial communities from Stordalen Mire near Abisko, Sweden - Bog_T0_2 | ecosystem: Environmental > Terrestrial > Soil > Wetlands > Peat | place: Sweden: Abisko, Stordalen Mire... | reverse complement strand
CGTCGCCGCGCTCACCCCGCAGCAGGTCAACGACGCCTTCAAACGCCACGTCGATCCCGCCGCCATCACCATCGTCAAAGCCGGCGACTTCAAAAAATCAGGGACCTATCAATAGAAGGAGTTTTTTGTGAAGTTGGAGGTTCCACGCCTTCTGAAGGGCTCGTTGGTGTTCGGCTTGTCACTGTTGTTAGTTTGCCTGGCAGCAAGCGGGCAAGCACCAAGGCGAGCGGACGACATCTATAACGCGGCTGGCACGGGCGACCTCGTCCGTATCAAGGCCCTTCTGGACAGCGGAACCGATGTCAACTCCAAGAGTGACAACGGTGGAACGGCTCTTGCGTATGCGTCCGCCTTTGGCAAAGTCGACGTGGTGCGGCTGCTGCTCGACAAGGGCGCGAACCTCGACGCTCAGGACAACAACGGGGCGAGCGCGCTGGAGTTGGCATCCGAACAGGGCCAATTCGACGTGGTGCAGGTGCTGCTCGCCAAAGGGGCTGAGATCGACATCCAGGACAATAGAGGTGCGACTGCGGTGTCTGTAGCCTCCCAACGCGGCAACATTGACATCCTGAATGCGTTGCTCGCCCGGGGCGCGAATATCAATCTCCCTGACCACAATGGCTACACCCCGCTCATGTGGGCCTCTCAGCAGGGCCAACTGACCGCAGCGCAGACACTGCTTGCCCAAAAAGCCGAGGTCAACGCCAAAGACAAGGACGACATCACCGCACTGCTTCTGGCTTGTGGAACGGGTCACCTTGATGTCATGCGGTTGCTAATCGAACGAGGAGCCAGCGTCAACGCGCGAAGGAACGATGGCGTGACCGCGCTGTACTGTGCCTCGTCAAGCGGCCACCTCGATATCGTAAACACGCTGCTCGCCAAAGGCGCTGAGGTTGAAGCAGCGGACACAGACGGCATGACCTCACTGTATGCGGCCTCGTTAGAGGACCACGTCGAAATAGCTCAGGCTCTGCTTGCCAAAGGAGCGAAGGTAAATTCAACGTCGAAGGAAGGCTGGACTCCTCTGATGGCGGCGTCGTCTGACGGCCACCTTGACATGGTGCAACTGCTGCTGACCAAGGGGGCCGAGGTAAACGCCAAAGCCAGCACTGGCGAAACCGCGCTGATGACGGCCTCCGAAAATGGTCACCTTGAAGTGGTGTGGGCGTTACTCGCAGCCAAAGCTGACGTGAACGCGAAGACATCCGACGACGGCTCCACGGCCTTGATGTCTGCCGCGTCGAAGGACCACATCGATGTCGTACAGGCGCTGCTCGACGCTAAGGCTGACGTCGAGGCCAGGATGCCCCACGGTTCAACCTCGCTGATGGTTGCCTCAGAAGACGGCCAGCTTGATCTGGTCATGGCACTGTTGGCCAAAGGGGCCAATGTCAATGCTAGAGACGCTACGGGCCAGACCGCGCTGATGCTGGCCTCCTTTTTGGGACACCTCGACGTGGTGCAGGCACTGCTCGCCAAAGGGGCCGACGTCAATGCCAAGAACGGCGCGGGTGGGACTGCGTTGGGTGCAGCGACAGAAAAAGGGCACACCGATATCGTTGCCGCCTTGCTTAAGGCAGGCGCAAGGCAATGACTCCCCTGACGCTCCACGTCACCCCGCCACCATCACCATCGTCAAAGGCGCCTGAGACTTCAAAAAATCCGAGACCTACCAATAGAACGCTCGGCGAGCGTATTGGCGATTGGACGCGAATCAAGAGCCCGTCCTGGCGACACCCATCTGGATCGCTCGATTTCAGGGCGGAGGGCTTCTAAAACAGCGACGGCCTCACGGAAGTGCCCAGCAAACTCGTATTGATGTTGGCGATTGTGTGATTGCCTTCGTTCCCGCCCCAACAGAAGAGCAGATAAACAGCTGGAAGCCCGCCGGCATGGAGCGTCAAACCTGCGCTATAGCTATGGCGGAGGTGATCGAAGGAAATATCGTCGCGACGTAGGCCCACCTTCGCTTCGTCGACGCCAAGGAACAGGCCGACGGGAAACTTTCCCAGGCTCTGCTCATAAGCGCCGTGCATCCACAGCAAGTCTGGCCCGTGGAAGCGGTAATCGGGATAACTTGAGAGGATGGCTTGTCCGTTCAGATCGGAGCCGCCCATAGTGGGTTGCAGAAAGAACGGAACAATGTTCCCCTGATTGGCGATCGATTCCTGGATGAAAAGACGCGCGGTAAGGGAGCCCGTTAGGTCGCGCGTGGGCGAGATGGGCGGCACATTCGGGGCGCCCGGGACCGGCGGCCGCGAGGCTTCAGGCTTACCCACGTCTCTGGTATAGAGCACCAGCGTGTGATTCAGGTCCGCATTGAAGCGACGAAAGGACTCGTATGAGCCGCCACCGGCGACGAACTGCTGAAACTGGGCCAGGTAGTTGAGCTGAAGCTGCTCCAGACGAAGCGTTTTGAGGGGAAGAACTGGATTGAGACGGATGCCCTCGCCTGCCTGGAAGTAATTGGACTTCTTTGTCAGGCCAGGAGCGGTGGTGTCGTTGTAAATCTGCTCAATGGAGGGGCTGGTATCTCCATAGCTGCCTCGCTGAGAGGGGAAGCGCCCGTTCACTTCGCCAAGCAGCGAGATAGCCGCGGGATCGATCCACCAGGCGCGAACCGGAAGGATCAGACTCGCTCCTGTGACGTTTTCCGTGAGCCCAAAGTCGGCGCGACCGGCAGGCGTGGTATCGGTTCCGAGGCCGTAAAAGTAAATGCGATTGAGCGAGTTGGTTTCAGAGTAGAAATTGACGGTCGTGGATGGACCCGTAAAGTTGCGCACAGGGTGTTTGGGCCCAGGCACTCCGGGAAGGTGGACCTGCGGCACTCGCGTGGAAAGATGAACGGCGCTCATGTAGAATCCGGCTCGCCAGGATTGATTCGAAGTAGCCAGGCCTTCAGCATTGAAGTTCAGTGACCAATGGCAGGCATTGCGCGTTCCAGCCGCTGGAGCCTTGGTAAAGTCGATCCACGACGCGCAGTAGGTCGGGTGATAGACCTCCGCCGCTGCAAGTCCGAAGCCTACGCCATTTTGCGGAGCAAGGCTCCCCACAGCGATGTGGAAGGGTGTTCCGGTAAACAAAGTTTCAGCGCAACCGCTGATACCGGCCAGGTTGCCGTGTTTGCAGTCACCGAGGTTCACGCCTTCCTGCACCAGATCGTCATGAACGTTGGCGGCGAAGCTTTCATTCTGATCGCTGGCCTGAGCGGAGAGACGGGCAGGTGCAATGCAGGAGGCGGCTAGAACGAAAAGGAAGACGCGAATGGACCGGGCTCTCATGCCTTTGAACCCGGCGCGCCGCCGCGTTTTGCTTTGGATTTCGGCTTGCCCTGAGGTTTTGATTTGGCCGATCTGGTTTTCTTCGGTTGCTCCTCGGCTACAGCGGCAAGGCTCTTGCGTCTGACATGAATGCCTGTAACAGCCGCAATAAACCTGTCAGCACCTTCGCGGTCCTCGGTCGAGGGCTCAGCGGGGACCGTGTTGCGAAGATCTGAAGGAAGGCTTTTGGCGATGTGCTTGAAGTGTTCAAGCTGGGCAACCAGCAGGTCGTTCAAAGGCCGCTTGGGATCGTAAGAATCGGTGGGCACCGGATGTCTGCGGATCGTCGCCATAGCGCCTCCTAATGAGAGAACCTTCAGGTCAATCAAAGTCAGGGCAATCGGTACGCATTGTGGCCAGCGTCAAATACTGCAGAAAGGTATTGGCCGTCGCTTCGCGAATCGAACGCTGGCTGTTGTCAAAGTTCGGCATAAATAGTTCCGTCACCGTGGCTGGAATCGATGCGTGTTCGAATTCGTCGGGGATGGCCGAACCGCCCTGCACCCATGGTGAAATGAGTATGGCCGGTACCCGGACGCCGAGGCGATCGAAATAGAAAGGCTGCCCCGTTTGAGTTGCATCCGGCTGCGCTACAAATTGAGGGTCCACGCGAGACTTATCGAGCGTCGGCGTCGGAACGTGGTCGTAGAGTCCTCCATGCTCGTCATAGACGATGAGCAGCAGGGTGTTGGGCCATAGATTCGCATTGTTGCGAATCCGGTTGTAGATGGTGGCAATGAAATCTTCTCCGGCGCGTACATCATTATCAGGATGCTGGTCGGTTGCCAGCAGCATGGCGCCGGTTGAATCAGCGTGATCCTTGTAATTTGGCTCGATAAAGGTATAGTCGGGGAGCTGGTTGGCATCGCAGGCGTCAAGAAAATCCTGGTACGTGCCAAACATCACCTGTTCGTTCTGGAGCAGGTTCACTACCTCCAACGAGGAACTGGTCGCGTCGTAGTAGAAGAGCTTGGATGTGCGCCCCCCGGCCGTGAGCCGCTCGTAAATGCTCTTGAACGGCGAGGGAATATAGAAAACATTCATTCCCACGTTGTTGAAGGAAGAACCATAGTGGGCAAATGCCCGGTTGCAGAGCGTAGGCCCGGGAATTGAGGCAAACCAGCGATTGAATACTGCGAACTCCGTTGCCAGAGTATGCAGCACGGGAAGGTTGTTGGCGCCATCCTCGCTGAAAGTGAAGGCCACATGATGGGAAGATGGCACATCCGGCTGTTGTTGCTTCTGGTAGATACGAATGAATCCATCCATGGTCGGTGTGCGCGTGGGACTCGTATCCCCATTGAAAATCTGGGAATCAACAGAGGCAAAGTCGTGGTGAGGATCGGGCATTAACTGCCCGCGGAACTCGGCCAACTGCTGAATGGGGACCATTGCGCCGGTTGAATCGGGAATGGCCTCGGTTCCGTCGAGACCGTCGACCTGGGGATGATTCTTCTTGAGGCACCCCAGCATGTGGTCAAAGGAACGGTTTTCAAGCATCAACACGACGATATGTTGCAGCTTATCAAGTCCTGGCGGCATAATTTTCCTTATTCCACTCGGAACTGCAATACATTATGCAACAGAAATTCGACTTGCGATATAAGGTTTCCTCACCTTCCTCGGAGTGTCGAAACGAGGAAAAGCGTTTCAACCGCGGGAAAGGTCCGGACAGCAATTTCTGCAAAATCACGGTATGTGAACCGGGATCGAAGGGTGCCCAATTCATGACGGCCTCATCGCCATGAGCGGGGTCGTCTGCGCAGCATCGGAAGCTTGACACGCACGATATAATTAAGACAGAAGCAAACAGCAGCGCGACCGTCGGTCTGGCTCTGTTTGCGGGTGCGATCTCTTGAAAATCTCCAGCTTCCAGACAGCCGGTCCCTGCCCCCTTGCGCTCGCCCTCCCGAGCGAAGCCGATGCGTCGCGGTCCCGTCTTGACCCGCCGCCAAGCCCACACCAATCCAGCCGTCCCGACTCTTTCAACCACCCCACTTCTGGTTTGTATATACACGCGCGGAAGTCCTTTTTCATCAACCAATATTTGTATATACAGAACCGCAACCCCTTTGTTATGAACAAAACTGCTGTATATATAAAGGGGGCACTCCCCACCACCACAACCAGGATGCGCACAGGCCGTCCAGATTTGTATATACGAGTCCGTAAGCCCTTTGCCATCAACCAATATTTGTATATACAGAACCGCAAGCCATTTGTTATCAACAAATCGTAGCATTCGCGTGAAGGGGGTGCTCCGTCGGCGACGACAGATCCAACGCTACCGTGTGATCGGCAAGGATCACCCTTCCATAGCGGATCCGGTCATCTTCCGTTCATCGGCGGCTGCGCCGGCAACCGGGAAGAAGATATAGAAGATCGTGCCGGATCGGCCTGGCGTCTGGCGGGTGCGGATTCTCACCTTCGCCCGATGGCGGTTCAATATCTCGGTGCTGAGCCACAGCCCCAGGCCGGTCCCCTGCAAGCCCTTCGTCGTGAAGAAAGGCTCAAAGATGTGCCGCAGCGTCGTCTCGCTCATGCCGCTGCCGGTATCTGCGACCGCGACTCGAACTCCGGGTTCGTCGGTCAGCCAGTCTCTGCTGTTGCGCACCACCAGGCGCAGCAGTCCACCCGGCCGCATCGCGTCAAACGCATTGCTCAGCAGATTCGCAAACACCTGCCGGAGTTCGCTGGCGAAACAGCGCACCGAGATAAAGTCCAGATACTTGCGCTCGATTTGGATATGCGACTGCCGGAACCTTGCCTCATACACCGCCAGCGTCGACTCCAGCAGCTCGGCAATCCTCTCTTTTCCCGGTTTGGTTGTCTGGCGGTGGAACTTGAGGCTATGCCGCACCACTTCACTCGCGCGGTTCAATTCCTGTTCCGCCGACTCGACGAGGAGACGCATTGAGTCCTCTTGCGCTTCCGCCTTAATGAGGTAGAGGAGATTGGTCACCGATTCCAGCGGGTTGTTGATCTCGTGCGAAATGGTGGACGCGAGGCGGCCGACGGCAGCCAGCTTCTCCGATTTACGCAGCGCTTCCTCGGCCAGCACCTCCATCGACAGATCGCGGAAGTAGCACACCAGGCCGTAGCCGCTGTCGGGCATTGAAATGCGGTCCACGCGCCACTCGTAATGCTCCGTGTGCTGGCGATCGACCCGGTACTCTGCCCGCTTTGGCGTGCTGTAGGGCTCGCCGGTGTCCAGAGTGCGCTGAAAGATATCGATGACCTCATCGGCATACTCCGGCGTCCACAGCTTGCGCATAACTTCACGGTGGTCGCTGCCAATCAGATTGGGAATATCTCCGAATACCGGCAACGCGACCGGATTGACCTGTTGAATGCGAAACTGAGAGTCGACGACCACGATTCCAATGGGGGCCTGACGCACCAGAGTTTCAAACTGCGAGGAGCGTTGCCGCAGCGCCAGCTGCGTTCCCACGCGAGCAATCAATTCGCGAGCGCTGAACGGCTTGATCAGATAGTCGTCGGCGCCCGCCTGCAACCCTTCGATCTGCGCTTCCTCGCCGGCCCGCGCGGACAGCATAATGACCGGGATTGAGCGTGTGTTGCCATTTGCCCGCATTGATCTCAGCAGCTCGAACCCATCCATCTCGGGCATCATCACATCGCTGATGACCAGGTCGGGGCATTCTCTCTCCGCAATCTCCAATGCCTCCCGTCCATTCGCAGCTCGCAACACGTCCCATTTCCCGCTCAGCAGACGTTCCACGTAGTCCCGCATGTCCGCGTTGTCGTCGGCCAGCAGAATTCGCGCGCGGCCGGAGTGCGATTCACCGTGCGCAGCTAGGTCTCCCAAAGCACCACGGCTGGGCGCGCCGGAGAGGTCATCCGCGAGCCACTGACCGGTTTCCTGCAGGAAGTCGGACGCAAGGTGGCTGGGACCGCTGCGGGAACCGGACCGATCGTTAGCGGCCCCGCCTGCCTGCCGGCATGGAATTGTGACAGCAAAGTGAGTCCCTTTGCCCAGCCGGCTCTCAACACCGATCTTGCCGCCATGCAGCCGGACCAGTTCGTGGACGAGTGCCAGACCGATGCCGGTGCCCTCGAAGCTGCGGCCTTGACCGCCTTCAATTCTGTGAAACCTCTCGAAGAGCCTGGGTATTTCGGCTTCCGGAATTCCGATGCCGGTGTCGGCGATGGTTAGCGTGAATTCCTGCCGCTCTGTGTCTTGTTTCAGCAGGACCGAGATTGAACCCTCGAACGTGAACTTGAATGCGTTCGAGATCAGGTTCAGAACGATCTTTTCCCACATCTCCCGATCGATCGCGACCGCGGAGCTAAAGGGCTCGCAATGAACATTGAGTTCGATTCCCGCTTTTTCCGTGGCAGCACGGAAGACGCTCGCGAGTTCGGCTGTATAGACAGGAAGGTCGATGAGTTCGTAGTTCGCAGCTGCGCGGCCTGCCTCAATGCGGGAGAACTCAAGCAGATTGTTGACCAGTTTGAGCAGCCGCGTGGCGTTCCGGTGGACCCGGTTCAGCTCCTCCCGGTCCGCGGCGCTGATCTTGCTGTCCGTTTTGTCACCTGCAGTCAGGTCTTCCAGCGGCCCGAGCATCAGCGTCAAGGGCGTCCTGAATTCGTGGCTGATGTTGGTGAAAAATGCCGTCTTGGCCCGGTCGATCTCGGCCAGCGACTCGGCGCGGCGCTTCTCCTCTTCGTAAGCTCTCGCATTCGAGATAGCGGCCGCAATCTGTCCGCCCAGCAGATTGACGAAACCCGCGTACTCCGTGTCGAACGGTCGAAACGGGTTCAATCCCACGACCAGAAATCCGAGAGGAGTCTCCTGGTTCTGCCACAGCAGAGGCACCAGCGCGGCACTGCGCGGCGGCTCCGGCCACGCCCCCTGCGGAAGCGATTCGAATTCTCGCCCGAGATTCTCGAGATTTTCGATGACTCTTGGCCTCCGGTCGCCCGTCGATTCGAACAGCGGCCACACCGCTCCCCGATCGGTCGGCACAATAGGCGGGGCCGCGGGATGGCTGGCCTCGATCCCGCTTCTGGCCGCAAGGCGCGCCCTGCGCGGGTCCTGCAGCAGGTACACCAGGGCGAAGGGAATGTCCTTCTTGTTCTGCTCAAGACTGCGAGTGACTGCCTCGAGGACCTGCGCCTCCGTCCCTGCCGACGTGAGTTCCGCGGCGAGTTCGCGTAACGAACGCAGCCGTCTCTCGCCGATCACCCGCTCTGTCTCCTCGGTGACGACACACAGCATTCCAGCCGTCTGCCCCGTGTCGTCTTCCAGAGGGCTGTATGAAAACGTGTGGTAGGTCTCTTCCGTGTAGCCGCTCCGTTCCAGAAACAGCAGGAGGGCCTCATCCCAGGTGGCTTTGCCATCTGCGAGCACCCGTTCGATGCGCGGACCGATCTCGTCCCAGATCTCGCTCCAGACTTCCTTGGCAGGTCTGCCGAGGGCCCATGGGTGTTTGTGACCCAGGGTGACTTTTCCGTAGGTGTCGTTATACAGAAAGGTCAGGTCGGGGCCCCAACCCATCCACATCGCATAGCGCGAGGTCAGCAGAATGCGGACGATCGTCTTGAGACTCTGGGGCCAGCCGCCTGGATCGCCCAGCGGAGTCTGCGACCAGTCGAATGTCCGCACACTGAGGCCCATGTCGTCCTGGCCATGGACGTGTCCGTCTCGACCATTCACTTGTCCATCCCTGGCGCCGCGATCCTGCGGAATGGAGGTGTCCTCACGATTTAAGAGGGTCACCGGAGATTGTAAGGCTCGCCTTTCCGTACGCATCTCGAACCCGCCTTGCTGGACCTCGGCCTGGGGAGGAAGAGGAACTGTCCCGAGCGCCCCAACCTTCTATTTTCATAACCACGGGCCCGCCGGGGCGGTTCGGGCACATACCCGTTCCAGGGCAGGCGTCACGCGCTCCGAGCAAAAATATTTGTTGATATGGATGCAAAAAGATAAGCAAACGAAACGCGCAAGCCTAAAAAAAATGCGCGTGTCGGGTACCCCACCAACCCCAAAAAGCTAGTTGGTGGCCCCGGAACTCGGCGAGGAGTCCCGGGACCACTTCCCATGCAGGCGGCCCGTAAGCCGGATTCTGTTTTAGACGATCATTCCTCTAGGCGACGCGTTACCGCGGCGCTCCAGCAACCTACCCGCAAGTTTCGGCTGGTTGACCGGAGCCAACCTGAACTCTCTGCCTGGGCGCATCGGGCCGATACGCTCGTGCCCGCTGAGAGTGCGGGCTCGATCCCTGCCTATTTGGTCTTGCTCCGTGTGGGGTTTACCATGCGGCGGACATTACTGTCCGTCCGGTGCGCTCTTACCGCACCTTTTCACCCTTACCGTCAGCCCCTTGAGAGAGAGACTGCCGGCGGTATATTTTCTGTTGCACTGGCCGTCTATGCGCCTTGAAGCGCACATCCCGGACGTTATCCGGCACACTGCCCTGCGGAGTCCGGACTTTCCTCCCCCTCCCGAAGCTTGCGCCCGGGAGGCAGCGATCATCCAGCCGCCTGCAAGATTGATTGTAGCGTGCCAGGGGCCATTTCAAGTTTTGAAGTGTTGGCCGGCCTAATTTCAATTTAGATCGCAAAATGAAATGAGTTGGCTTATAGTTGCTTTCATGATTCGCGGAGCGCAGGGCACGCTGCTGCACCACAAGGTTGCCGGGGAACCTTTCAATGCATTCATTCCCAATCGGTTGCCACCTGAACCGGTGTTGCAGGAGATCAGCGAATTAAGGCGCGCTTGCTCGACTGCTGATCAAATGCTGGGGCGTCTTGACGGCGTTTCGACTTTGATTCGCCATCCGGAACTGCTCATCAGCTTCTATATCCGCAAGGAGGCGGTTCTCTCTTCTCAAATTGAAGGAACCCAGTCGACCTTAACTGAGCTGTTGCTATTTGAGATTGAGCCGGAGTCGGGAACGGAAGACACTGTTGACGTTGCAAATTACGTCCAGGCCATGCGGCACGGATTGTCCCGGCTGAGTTCCGGTTTTCCGCTATCTCTCAGGCTAATGTGTGAGATGCATGAGGTGCTTCTTCGCACTGGCCGCGGCAGCCGTTCGACTCCCGGCGAGTTCAGGACAACGCAGAACTGGATCGGAGGCACTCGTCCAGGGAACGCCCTCTACGTTCCTCCGCCCGTGAAGGAGATGCATGAAGCTTTGGACGGTTTTGAAAAGTTCCTTCACGATGGCGCAGAAGAGTTTCCCGTCCTGGTGCAGTGCGCGATGTTGCACGTTCAATTTGAGTCGATCCATCCGTTTCTCGACGGCAATGGCCGATTGGGCAGGCTTCTCATAACGCTCCTGCTGGTTGAGCGGGGCGTTCTCGTAAAACCTCTCCTCTATATGTCCCTTTATCTAAAGCAGAACAGGGACGAATACTATGCGCTGCTGCAACGCGTGCGCCACGAAGGAGATTGGGAGGCCTGGATTCTCTTCTTCTTGCGAGGTGTCTCGTCCACCGCGGAGCGGGCGGTGGTTCTGGCTAAGAATCTGTTATCCCTATTTGAACAAGATGAACGGCGAGTAGCCAATACGGGCAGTCGGCGTGGATCGGCGCTCCAGGTTTTGGCTCGTCTATCTGAGATGCCGTATACGTCGATTGGGCGGCTTGCCGAATCTACAGGGCTTAGTTTCAATACCGTGACGGCCTCGCTGGACGCCCTCAAGGGGCTAGGGATTGTGTCGGAGGTGGCCGGGCGTCGCGGCCGGTTGTTCATTTACGACGAATACCTTCGGCTGATGGATGAAGGTGCGCTGGCGGGCTAAAGGCTCGGTGAATCAGAGGGCCACGGGGGTATCGATGCAGACGGCAGCCCTAGCTGGGGTCGCCGAAGTCGACGGTAACGACCGTGGAGACGTTGGCCGGCTGCCCGCCGATGCGATAGGGCCGGTAGCGGCGCTGGCGGACCGCGGCGACGGCCGCTCCGCGCAGCAGGCGGTGTCCGCTCAGGGCGCGTGCGGCGGAGACCGCTCCGCTGCTGGAGATGATGGCCTGAACGGTAACTTGACCGCGGACGTGCCCCATGCGCGCCAGCAGCGGATAGGCAGGCGGCGGAGCGGAGATCAGCTTCGCGGCCATCACCTCCGGCGCGACGTTCGGATAGGGCTGGGCAACGGAGGTGCCCATGCCGCCGGCGCTGTGGAAGGCGCGGGCCTGATTACGGCCCTGGACCGGCGGCGGAACGAAGGCCTCGCCGTAGGCGGATGGCTTGTGACCCTGCGACGTGGCGGCTTGCGCGGCTGCTGCCGATTGGCGTCTGGTGTACAGATGGAGCGCCACCGCCAGGATCACGGCGAGCGCGGCGGCACTGGCACAGGCAATCACGATGCTGCGCATGGACGGGATAGCCATCGTGCTGGATTAGATGCCATTCCGCCGGCGGGCGGGCGCCCTGCGGGAACTTTAGTCGGCGGCCGGCTGCCGCAGCAGCAGGGTGTGCATGCGGGAGCAGACGAAGGCGAGGACCAGCAGGCCGGTCTGGAAGAGCAGCGCGTACGTGTTGCCGACCAGCACGCGATGACCGTGGGCGAAGAGGAGCGGGACACGGAGGCGGACGGCGTTCGATGCCGCGATCATCGCCAAGCCGGCGGCGCCGGACCAGAGGAGGACTTCGAAGGGCTTGCGCCAGGTGCGCGAGGTGAAGGCGGCGATTGCGAGCACAAGAGTTGCCGCGGCGCAGACCAGCGAAGCCCAGGGGATCGCGAGAAAGGCGACAGTCGTTCCCATGGCGACGGCGAAGGTGAGCTGCACGAAGCGGTCGCGCAGGCCGTAGCGCACGGCGGCGAAGGGCAGCGCGAACCACAGCGTCGACATGATGCAGGCCAGCAGCGGGCCGCTCTGGTTGAGCAGGTCGAGCCAGGAGCCGGTGGCGTCGCGCCAGGCAGCGGGCGTGTGGCGGAGGTAGAGGTGGAAGAGATCGAAGATCGTCTGGCGGCCAATGTCGGCGACAAACAGCGCAAGCACGATGCGCCAGGTGAGCGCGACCAGCGTTCGGGCGTACGCGGCGGCGAACCAGAGCCGGCCGCGAGTGGCGGCCATCTCGGTGAGGTCGCCGAGGATGGCGGCGGCGCGGTCGGGAGTGGTGAGGCGGGCGAAGAGCCATTCGGTCGGTGAGGTCTTATGCATGCTTGCCTCCGGTGAAACTGTTGCAAATTTCACGTCTAGCAATCGAGACGGTCTGGTTAACTTGAAAGTGCCGCCCGACTCACTTGAGAACCTTGATCTCGGGATAAAGAGGAGATGAGATGTGGAACTGCGGCGTGCCGGTACTCTTGAGATATGCGTCGAAGAAGGTGCTGATGCAGTGTGTTGTCACGGCGATCTGGCGGCGGCCATCGAGATGCACAACGCCCAACGCCCGCAGCACGCGCATCACTGGCGGGCTCCTGATCACGGCGTCATCGCTAAACATGTAGTGAGCCGAGCCACGAATCATGATTTCCGACCAGCGGTCACGCGGCAGCCGGGCAAAGATAGAGCCAAAGTTTGCCGTGATTTGGGCATCATCAGGATCAGCGGCGTCGCCGGCGTGGTCGCTCATAAGAAACATTGCCGGCTGTGTGACACCTTCGTGGACGGCACCGCCAAAAGGAATTCCGTCCACGTCGATGACCGCCGTGCAGCGAGCGTCGTCGTGGCAGAACTGTAGGGCTTCGGCGCCGCCGAGCGAATGGCCGAACGCCCCTACTCGCCGCATGTCCAGCCGTCCCAGGAATCTGCCCGATGGATCAGACGTGTTCAGTTGTTCGAGTTGATCCAGCGCGAAGCTCATGTCCCCGCTCCATGCTTGGACGAGTTTGTTGGCGAGCTGCTCCTCAGAACTCCCGCTGACCGCGTCCAAGTCGTTCTGGGGCGCCCTCGCGATCACTCTTCCGTCAGGGAAAACCACCAGGGAGCTTCGATAGGGGACGTCGAAACCGACCACCACATAGCCGTGACTCGCAAGGTCTTCCGCAAGGCTGGTATAGCTTATGACCAAGCTCGCAAGTCCCCCTCGCATCAGGACCACGGGATACGAACGCTGTTGAGACGATACCTGAGCGTCGCGGATGCTATTCACCTGGATTCGGGACAAATCTCGTGTCAAGACCTTCGTAATGCCCCACAGATGTTCAACGGCTGTTCGCCACGGAGCCGGTAAGTAGTCGTCGAGCGTCTGAGACTGTTGTCGAGGCTCTGCGGGATACCAAATCCAGACAAAAAGCTCCCGCTTGGTACCTGGAGGTGCCAACGGGTCAAAATGCGCAGGGTCAGTCCAAACATACATATTGCGGCTGACCGCGAACGGGCCGGTAGACGTCGGCAACGCTGTCGCTCTCGTATGGTCTAGCCAAAGCGATCCCAGGAACAGGCCGATCCCAGTAGCCGCGAGCAAAGCCAACTTGGCGAGAACTTTGGCCACGCGCAACATTTACAACGCCCCTCTTACAACGGGATTCGTCAGCAGGTCGAGGCCTTCGAGGAGGCTGCGGTAGGCGGACTGCGCGCTGGCGAGGGCGTTGCGGCCTTCGCGGGTTACGGTGACGAAGCGCTTGGCGCGGCCGCCGCGTTCGGGCGTGGGGCTGCCGTCGCGGAGGGTGACGAGGCCCTTGTCCTCCATGCGGTGCAGCGTGGTGTAGAGCGCGCCGGGGGAGGGGTTGCGGCCGGTCTTTGCGGCGATCTCGCCGAGGATGGTGACGCCGTAGGCCTGGTCGCCGAGACGCAGGACGGCGAGGAGGACGATCTGCTCGAATTCGCCGAGGGAGGAGTTGGGGTTCATATGGACTACAATGTAGTAGTAAGACTGGAAGGTGTCAAGGGAAAAGTTGTCAGTTGTCAGTGGTCAAAAGGTGGTGGGTGATCGGTCAGGACAGAAGCAGATTCCCTGCGGCGAATTACAAACAAAGGAGCGACCTCCGCGCCCCAGACAGCGACGGCAGTGGCGATGCGTTGAGTGAACGGATTCCACGGTTGCTGCGTACAATCGAGTGAGACCGGATGGAATTCAAAGAGGCAATCAAGCTGGCGTTGCAGTCGCTGTGGCAGAACAAGCTGCGCACGGTGCTGACGCTGCTGGGCGTCATGATCGGTGTGGCCAGCGTGATCGCGGTGGTGACGCTGGTGAACGGGGCGAATACCTTCGTGACCACGAAGTTCACGCGGTATGGCGCGGACGTGTTCACCATCTCGCGGTTTCCGGCGATTATCACCAACTCGAGCGACTACGAAAAGTTCCAGCGGCGCAAGAACGTGCTGTACGACGACTACACCTACGTTCGCGACAACTGCAAACGCTGCGTGGCCATGGGAGCGCAGCAGACGACCGTGGCCAAGGTGACGCGCGGGACGAACTCGGTGACCGACCCGACGATTCGCGGCTATACCTGGCAGATGCCGAGCCTGCAGAATCTCGACATGGACGAGGGGCGCGACTTCGCGCCCAGCGACGAGGAGCATGCGGCGCCGGTGGCGATCATCGGCATGGACATCCGCGACAACCTGTTTCCCGGGATCGATCCGCTGGGCCAGGAGCTGCGCGTGGACGGGCAGCCGTACACCGTCATCGGCGTGGCGGAGAAGCAGGGCAGCACCTTCGGGCAAAGCCAGGACAACTGGGTGGGCATTCCGCTGACGGCGTTCATGAAGACGTATGGCGCGTCAAAGTCGGTGACTATCTATATTAAGGCAGGCTCGGCGGGGCCACCGTTGCAGGAGGCCGGCGACGAGGTGCGCGTGCTGATGCGCTCCAAGCGGCACGACGCGCCGGGCCAGCCGGACTCGTTTGAGCTCGACGTGAACAATACGCTGGTGGGCTTCTTCTCGACCATCACGCACCTGTTCGGCGCGGTGGCCGGAGGGATCGCGATGATCGCGCTGGTGGTGGGCGGCATCGTCATCATGAACATGATGCTGGTGAGCGTGAGCGAACGGACGCGCGAGATTGGGATTCGCAAGGCGCTGGGCGCGCGGGGCCGGGACATTACGCTGCAGTTTCTGGTCGAGTCGGCGTCGATGGCGCTGCTGGGCGGGTTCTTCGGCGTGATGATTGGCCTGGTAATTGCCGAAATTGTTACGCTGGCGCTGGGTTTCCCGTCGACCGTGACGCTGTGGAGCGTCGCGGTGGGCCTGTTGATGGCGACCGGGACAGGAATCTTCTTCGGCGTGTATCCGGCGTGGAAGGCGGCGAGTCTGGACCCGATTGTGGCGCTGCGGTCGGAGCTTTGAGAACAGGGAACAGAGCTTAGGGTATAGGGAACAGGAAGACTGGCGATGCGGATTGCGGATCTCAAAGAGACGGTGACGATGGCGCTGAATACGCTGCGCGCGAACAAGCTGCGCAGCGGGCTGACCATCCTGGGCATCGTTATCGGTGTGATGACGGTGATCACGATCTCGTCCGTGGTGAATGGGCTGAACCAGAGCGTGACCGGCTTGGTGGAGTCGCTGGGCTCGAATGTGCTGTTTGTGTTTCGCTTCCCGGCGTTCAGCGGGCGGCCCACGACCGAGATGCTGACGCGCAAACAGCTCACCTACGACGACTCCGTCGCGATGCGGGCGCTGCCGCACGTGGTGGCGGTGTCTCCGGCGCTGCAGTATGCGGACAACAACGCGCCGGGACGCGCCGGAGTGACGGCGATCAAAGGCAACGGCAACACCATGCAGAACACCGTCCTGACCGGGGTGGTCCCCGAGCAGGAACAGGTGAATGACCTGAACCTTCTGGACGGACGCTTCTTCACCGATGAAGACAACACGCGCGCGGCCAGGGTGACGGTGCTGGGCTACGATACCGCGGCGCACCTGTTCCCCGGGCAGAGCGCAATCGGCAGGGACGTGGAAGCGGCGGGGATGCTGTTCACGGTGGTGGGCGTGCTGGACAAGCGGAAGTCGGCGTTCGGCGGCGGGGACAATCCGCAGGACAACCAGGCGCTGTTTCCGCTGACGACGTTTCACTACATGCATCCGGAGATGCTGGACTACTGGATCACGCTGAAGTACGACGACGCCAAGAACCGCGCGCTGGTAGAGGACGAGCTGACGGAACTGTTGCGGCGCCGGCGCAAGGTGCTGAACGACAAGCCGGACAACTTCTCCATCTTCGGGACGGACACGCTGCAGCGGCTGTGGGACCAGATCACGTTCGGCCTGTTTCTGCTGATGTTTTCGCTGTCGTGCGTGGCGCTGCTGGTGGGCGGCGTGGGCGTGATGAACATCATGCTGGTCAGCGTGACCGAGCGGACGCGGGAGATCGGCGTGCGCAAGGCGATCGGCGCGACCAAGCGAACGATCCTGACGCAGTTCACGCTGGAGGCGATTACGCTGTGCGCGGTGGGCGGCGTGATCGGGATCCTGGGGGGCAGCGGCATCGCGCTGGGACTGAAGCTGCTGCTGCCAACCATGCTCTCCACGGTGTGGATTGCGGTGGCGTTCCTGTGTTCGTGCGCGATTGGGCTGATCTTCGGCATCTACCCGGCGTGGAAGGCCGCGAATTTGGACCCGATTGAGGCGCTGCGGTACGAGTAGGCGACCCCCCATCCCCTAAGACCTCGCCGCCGGGGCGCGCCGGCCGCGCACAGAGGAGTCCTTTTTCGTCGTCTTAGTGGCTCTTTCGGCGACATACGGTGTTACCAGAATGACCGGCTCCTGATCGGGAAACGTCGCGATAAGCGTCAAGTATCCGCCCATCGCAGCAACCGTCCTTTGCATGGTGGACAGCCGGGGGTCCTTTCGCTTTTCCAGGCGCGAGATCTGCATCTGTCCGATTCCGAGCGCGTCGGCCATCTTTGCCTGGCTCAGCTTGCGCCCCTTGCGCAGCTCTCCCAGAGTCATCCGTCGCTCAACGGTGGCGAGCAACTCTTGTCCTCGGGCCTCAATCGCCTTGCGCCGGTCCTTCGGCAGCGACGCCATTACATCCTCAACTGCAACCAATCCACGCATCGTTGTCACTCCTTTGACGAAAGGCTTTCGACATGTTCTCTGTACCGCTTGTCGGCCTTTTCTATCAGCCGCCGATAGAACGCTTTTTCGCTTCTGCCCGATTTGTCCCCAGCCACCAGCAAAATGGCATCGCGCTCCGGATCGAAAGCAAATGCGACCCGCCAAACGCCGCCGCCGGCTTTGAAACGGAGTTCCTTCATGTTCCTGTACTTCGAGCCCTTCAGGGTGTCGACTTCCGGACGTCCCAAAGACGGCCCGTACTCCTGAAGAGGAACGAGCATGGCCAGAAGCTCATCCTGCACCGATTCAGAAAGCCCGTCGAACTCAGCCTTGAACTTTGGGTGGAAATAGGCTTTCCAACTCATACGACCCATAATGCCCTAAAAGGCATAATGCTGTAAAGAGCATTATGCTGCTCGCCGGGAACTGCGGAATCGACTTGAAGATATGGCTTTTTCAGGGGAATGGTCCGCCAAAGCGCGGGTCAAGGCGATATACCGCGCAGAATTCCTCTTGCGCGAAATTCGCGGCGCTGGTAAAGTCACAAAACCAGCCAAAATTGGCACGTGCCTTGAGACCTTGTCGTCCCGGCACGATGCACGCCAGGTTCGCGTGAACGCCCGGCAACCCGGGTAGCAGCAGTTTCTCGTTCGCCTTCAGAATCTGGTTTTCCTGAGCCGCTCAAGCAAAGTTCCCTCGCTTCGATCGAATTGTCATCAGGTTTTCTCGTCTCCGATGCAAGCCGTCGGGACGCTGTCGTTTCCCAATGAACGTCTTCGGGCCCTCTTTCACAATGCGCGTGGGTTCGCGCATTCACAGGATTTCTTCCTCTTCCGCAGGACCGCTCTTTGCACTTGAAGCTTCGCACTGAAATTTCAGCACAAGGGAGAACAGGGAAAATGCGCAATCGACTGCTCATGGTATGCGTCATCGGCACTCTGGCGGGCTTTACCGGGTGCAACAGCAAGTCCACAACGGCCCCGGTTGCCGCGGCGCCCACACTGGGCATCAAACCGTACGGAGTGCACGGCACCAAGCCGGACTACAGCAAGGCGCCACCGGAACTGGTGAAGGTATTCGACTACATCGACGCGCACATCGACGACCACGTGGAGAACCTGCAGAAGTGGATCCAGCAGCCGTCGATTTCCAACTCCGGCGAAGGCATTCCGGAGTCGGCTGAGATGGTGAAGGGCTTCTTCGACAAGCTGGGCTGCCAGACGACGCGCGTGTACGACGTCGGCATCACCGAGTATGGGACGCCCGGCAATCCGGTGGTCTACGCCAAGTGCGACGAAGGCGCGCCGAAGACGGTCGCCATCTACTGGCAGTACGACACCATGCCGGTGACCCAGCCGAGCCTGTGGGTGGCCCCGCCGTTTGAGGGCCGGATCGTTCCTGGATCGGTGGCCAATGTGCCGCAGTATTCGCGGGTGCTGGTGGGCCGCGGCGCGACCAACTCCAAGGGCGGCGAGATGGCGGAGCTGAATGCGCTGATGGCTTACAAGGCGGTCAACGGCAAGCTGCCGGTAAACCTGATCTGGGTGGCTGAGGGCGACGAAGAGCGTATGGACATTGGTCTGCGCAAGTTCATGAAAGACCACTCCGACCTGTTCAAGGAGGCGGACGCGCTTTACTCCGGCGGGCCTTCCGAGGGCTGCGTCTACGTCGAGCTGACCACCAGCGGCACGGCCTGGGGACGCGGTCCGACCGTCTCCGACGTGCATGGCGTGATGAAGCGCACGACCGACTCGGTGGCGTGGCGGCACATGCACATGCTGGCGTCGCTTACCTCGCCCGACGGCAACACGCCGCTGATCAAAGGCTTCTTCGACGGCCAGGAGAAGCCCACGCCCGAACAGGTCGCGCAAATGAAGCAACAGGCGCAGTTCGTCGACCTGAAGCGCCAGGCGTTGAACGCCGGAGTTGCGCGGTATATGTCTGACGATCCGTACCAGGTGATCTATGACGGTCGGTTCGGAACGTCGTTCAACCTGGACGGCATCTGGGGCGGCAACATGTATGCCGGCGGCGCCGGGGCGATCCTGCCCAACAAGATCACCTCGAAGCATAACTTCCGCTATGTGCCGAAGATGAGCGGGCTGGCAATCGTCAAAGACCTGCGCGCGCAACTGGACGCGAACGGCTACAAGGACGTCGACGTCAAGCTGATTGGCGACGTTCCGTGGTCGCGCGGCTCTTCCATGGACACCGACATCACGCACGCGCACGAGGCGGCGGCGGCGATGCTGGGCCTGCGCGGCGGCGGACGCGGCGGCTTCGGCGGCGGCGGAGGGGGCGGTCAGGCCCCACCGCCAACAGCGCCCCAGGAGTCGGCCCCGACCGGAGGTTACTGGCCGTCGTACCTGTTCGCCGATGGCGAAGTCGGCGAGAAGGTCGGCACGGTCAGCATCCCTATGGGGATGGGCGGCGGCGGCGGCGGCGGCGGCGGTCGGGCCCACGCGGCGAACGAGTATTACGTGGTGGAAGCGATGGGTGCGCAGGGCGGTATGGCACAGGCGGAGAAGAACGTCGCCGCCACCATGTGGGAGTACGCGCATATCACTACCGTCCCACCCAAGCCGAAGACCACCGCTGGCACTCAATAGTCTGGAAGCAAGCGGCAGCGCGAGAGGCCTGAGTTCGCTCAGGCCTCTCTTGTTTGCCAGGGAAACAGGCCGCTCCGCCTGTCATCGCCAAGGAGTAACGAAGACAGGCGAAGCCGCCTGCGCTGGAACAACTGCACGGAAAACTCTGATTTTGCTCTAGTCCATCACCATCTGTTTGTTGCCGCGCCACGACCGGTCGCTTTTCGCGGCGGCCAGCTGCCGCTGCTGCTCATACTTCCAGGCGCGCAGTTCGTTGAGTTCGGCCTTCCTCTTTTCCAGCTTTCCAAGTGCGTACGTGGAGAGAGCGAAGACCACAAGCAGGGACACTACAAACCCAAAAATGGGGATCATCGTTTCAACTTTCTTGATGCGAACTTGACTCGCCCGGGCGACAGATTATGAGAGCAATATGAAAATCCGGAAAAGTCATGCAGACTGTCTGGCAAGTTGAATGCCAGAATCAGCGCAGTCACTCGGCAAAGTTTGCCCGGTTCGCCCTACTTCCCCTTTACTGCGATCACTTCCACCTCCAGCAGCGCCCACGGCGCGGCCAGCGCGGCCACCTGCACTGCCGAACGCGCAGGCTTGTTCGGCTGGTCCTTGGTGCCAAAATACTTCACGTACTCAGACTGCATGCCGGCGAAGTCGAGCTTGCCGGTCTTCGGATCGGGCCCGAGGAACACGGTCATCTTGACCACGTCCTTCATGTCGAGACCCTGGCCTTGCAGCGCCTTCTGGATCTTGGCGAAGACGCTGGCCGCCTGCGCCTTGGTGTCGCCGTAGTCGGCGGGCGTGCCCTTGGCGTCGTCCGCCGGAGTAATGGGCGAGGCAAGCTGGCCGCTGAGGTAGAAGGTGTCGCCCGCCCACACACCGGTGGCGATGGCGGAGGCGTCGGTCTGGATGTGCTTGACCACAACCTGAGACGGGGCTGCAAATGAGGCGGCAAGGACTGCTGCTGCGAACACTGCATTCCGTTGTTTCATCGGTTCCTCCGGTGGGTGAGATCAGGTGGATATTTCCGGTAACTATATACGATTCAAACCTTCAACTGTCGCGCCAAAGAGGCTAGCCTGCCGCGTAGCACATACGCGACTTCGGTAGACTATTGGCATGGCGACGGCGGTAGAGGCAGTAACGACGCTACTGACGGTGGGCGGGTTGGTCTATATGCTGTTGGCGCTGTGGGGTGCGCGCGACTTCGAGCACTCCTGGCGCCGGGCGGTCCGCGCCAGTGCGGGCGGGGCGGGCTTTGCGCCGGATGTCAGCATCCTGAAGCCGCTGAAAGGCGTCGACGCGCGCATGTACGCCGGCTTCGTCAGCCATTGCCGGCAACAGTATGCGGGCAAGTTCGAGATCCTGTTCGGCGTCAGCAGCATGGACGATCCGGCGGCGGAGCAGATCGCGCACCTGCGCGCGGAATTCCCCGCGTGCGCCATCCGGCTGATCGAGTGCCCGGAGCGGCTGGGCACCTCGGGCAAGGTGAGCAACCTGATCCAGATGCTGCGCCAGGCCAGCTACGATTACATCCTTATTAATGACAGCGACATCCGCGTCTCGCCCAGCTACCTGACGCGCGTGATGGGATGCTTCGGCACCGCGGCCGGAATCGAGGACCCGAAGGTGGGTATGGTGACCGTGCCGTACCTGGGGCGCACCTCTGCCGACGGGCCGGGCCTGACCGTCTGGTCGCGGTTGGAGGCCCTCGGCATCTCCACCGACTTCCTGCCCGGCGTGCTGACGGCGCGCAAGATCGAGGGCGGGATTCACTTTGGCCTGGGTTCGACGCTGGCGGTGTCGCGCCGGGCGCTGGCGGCGGCCGGCGGCCTGGAGCCGCTGGTCGACTACCTGGCCGACGACTACGAGATCGGCGTGCGCATTGCCCGCGCCGGCTACCGCGTGGAGCTATGCGGCGAGACGGTGGAGACCACCGTGCCCGCGTATGACTTCCGTGGCTTCTGGGACCACCAGTTGCGCTGGGCCCGGTCCACGCGCGACTCGCGGCGCTGGGGCTATGTGGGGCTTGGCATCACCTACTGCATTCCGTGGGCGGTGCTGAACTGCATCGCCTCGGGGTTCGCGCTGTGGAGCTTCACGCTGCTGAGCCTGGTGGTGCTGGCACGCGTGTCCGTGGCGTTGACGGTTGGCGTGGGCATCCTGCGCGATGAGCAGGTGCTGCGCGACCTGTGGCTGCTGCCGCTGCGCGACTGCTATGGGCTGTTCTTCTGGGCGTGGAGCTATGCCAGCGACGTGGTGGTATGGCGGGGG